>Ga0123342_1000118_pt1 | contig 95096 bp, 41 predicted proteins | sample Turbeawhitnodule_FD_89960 | JGI IMG/M metagenome (GOLD analysis project Ga0123342, IMG submission 89960) | Root nodule microbial communities of legume samples collected from Mexico - Turtle bean Mexico white nodule | ecosystem: Host-associated > Plants > Roots > Nodule | place: Mexico: Nepantla...
ACAACCAAGAGAATGACCTTGAACACCTCAAGACACACACTCTCCTTGGCCAACACACCAACACTAAGATTGTTGATCTTGATCCCCTCAAGAACACACAGCCAATCTCAGCAAACACAGAAACAAAACTTGTTTCACAGAGTACAAGGATTAAACTTGTTACAGAAGATAATCTGAAATCAATACAAGCAGAATCCTATTCCACAACTTTGATCAATCACAAACTTTTAGCAATCTCAACTTCTTTGAAAAACTCAAAAACTCTTAGCAAAAACTTGTCAAAGATTTTTTGTCAAAAATCTGTTTTTCTGAATTTATTCAAAGATGTAGTTTGTTATCAAATCTTAACAAACACTTAAATTGCATTAAAAGATTGGTCAAAGCATTTAATGACTGGAGCGTAATCAGTTAAATCATTTAATGCTCAGTCAAAGATAAAACAATTTTTCTGTTATGGTCCCAAAACAAACAATCAGTTGTTTCTTCGAATCAATCGGTTGTTTTGGTTCTTAACAATTCAACCATTTTAAAAAACAGTTTTCAATCTTTTCTAAAAACATCTAAGTATAAACAATCGGTTGTTTCGACAAAATAATCGGTTGTTTTAACTTAGTTTGAAAACATTTTACTTTCACAAAGGTTGAGATGCTTATGCTTTAGATTCGATCAAGGGGTGGATTACAATATTCAAACTACCCCAGAACTATACTAAACCAGCACAACAACACCAAGCACTGCAAAGGCTTCATTATGCTTCAAAGGGTTTGGATTCTTCAAAGCTTGAACACCACTTGGTTCAACAAAACTTACGTGTTCAACATTTTAAAAGCAAAACACACATGTGGAAGAAGGGTGTTTGATAATAGAAATGCAACTTCAAGTATGGCTAAAGATTTGATTAAAAAAAATATAGGCGACTACTCCTAACATTAACTTGAAGGATAACTTAAGTGAAATAAAGATTTCCAATTAGTATTTGAAAAGAGGAATGTGAAAGACTTGGAAGGTTAAAAAAATTACAACTGACATCGGAGAGGATGATTATAAAATGATATGCACAACTATGGTCATATGCACAAAGATAAAAAGTTGCTATTATTTTCTTTAGTTAGAAAGGTCTTCACCTACTACACGCCTAATATTTAGAAGATTCTATATGTTCCTATAAGATTTAGAAGTTTCTACGTGTACCTATAAGAGCAAATTTAACATTCAAAATAAGATGTCATCCCTTAGTTTGTGTTTATGGCTGCCACCTTAAGACCAAGTTAGGTGGACAATTATTTTTTGTTGTAGAAAGACATTTGAATGATGAATACTTTCTCATAGTGTTTGCAATTTCAAAAATAAAATTTAAAGAGAATTATAAATTGTTCATAAACTTATTATTCTATGATTTTACTATAGTTTAAAATTAAATATACCTTTATTAACTTATTCATACATTATCATTTGAAATTAACTTTTTGAATCAAATTATATTGTTTATCAAACGGAGGAGCAATACAACTTTATTTTAGGGGTGACGAAGTGGATCAAACTCAGTGGACCGACCCGTTAACTCATCGTCACTTAGGTGGAATAGGTCATCATTTTGAACTTGTGAACCTATATTGGTTCATCTTGCCTAACCCGTCAACCCGTTTGGTCACAAGCGGGGCAAGACAGGTCAGACATTAGTCCATCCGCATTTATTTATGGTATTTTTTAGGAAGGATGTCATATTTTTAGAATAAAAAATTAGTGGTTGCCAATATTTTATATGAAATTTTATTTACATTAATTTCTTTATTTATCATTTATTCATTATTTACTTTTTTGTTAGGAATTAAAAATTTGTTTTATTATAATATTAAAGTTTTATTGTTGTTCCTTGTATTTTTATTGTAAAAAAATAATATCAATTACTACAACCAGATAAATAGGTCCAAAACAAAACAAAAAAAAAACTATAAAAACAGAGAATTTTTAAAAAATTGAAAAGTGACGGGTCTAACCGTTAACCCGTCAACACATCCTATGATGGAGCGGGTTACCAATTACAACTCATATAACTTAGATGGGCTAGTCTGGTCTACTCCCGCTTTTGGCAGCGAATTGGGTCAAAACGGGAGATTGACTCGTTTTGTCACTCCTAATTTATTTTAATTAATTTTTTAGTTTCAAAATATATCGATTTTTGTTTGTCTTGAAATGTTTTTTATTTTATGTATATAATTTTTAAATTGAGCTTTCACCATTAGTCAATTGTTAAGTGTTGATATGGTAGTTTTAGGATGTCAATTTCATGTATTTATAGAGAGAATGAGTCACCTATCCACACAAATGTCACATATATTATTTTTTATTCATTCTTATTTAATATATTTTTTTACTTTTTGAAATAAATATTGTTGATGTTTGACAAGGTAAAAAAAAAGGCTCATTTATTTACTCCTATGAGTTCCCCCTCTTCTTTTGGCTTCCTCAATTTTGTAATGACAATATCCATTAGTAAGTGGTTGAAGACCTTGTTGGTTATGTTCAATAGAGTCCGAAGTGTATTATGTTGTTAGAGATGGTATGTACACATGGTAGATTCATTGTATCCATAAAGTAAAGGGCATTTAAAGAAGCCATGTGAATTGGTTTCGTGCATTCCAAGGTAGTAAGTAATCTCCTTTTTCCTTTTTTTTCATTTATTTAACTTGTATTTGTTGTCATTTTGTGATCATTTGTATTGTAATAGTGGTCCCCTATTAACCTAGTTTATATTTGGTAGTATGGTGTAATGATTTTTGTTTTATCTTTTAATGTTTCGAATTATTGAAAACTTTGACTTATAAAACCTATTCTTTGAGCATTAGGATTTTGTGGTTCCATATTAGGATTTTTTTTGTTAAAATTGAAACAAGTTATTGACAAGCGATCATTATTTAGGATGTGGTATTATGAAAGTGAATTTTGCATACACCAACCTTACGAAATTATGGTGGGGAGCTAAAAATGGTCCTTTCAAGGAGTTTACATAAAAAAAAAATCATGCATTAGAGATGTTAAATTATGCAATGACTAATTTAACAATCATTGACTTATACATGAAGTGTGAAGATCATAATGATTAAGATAATTTTATTAAACTATATGGCAAAAAGGATGGTAACATGGATGGTGAATCCATGAAGGATGTGTAGTTAGATAAGTTTAAAGAATAAAGGAAAAACAAATTCGATGATGTTTTTTAACATAATAGTGGTATCCATGAATTTGGTGAGTAGAAAGGAGCAATGCATTTGACTCTAATTGATTCCCAAAGTGCAGAATGTGCACCAAACTAAATTTCAATTACATGGTGATGCGCATTTCACATTGTATGTTAGTATGCATATAAAAAGTGCATGTTTAGAAGATGGTGAATGCAACTCGATAGTGGGAAGGATACACCTAAAGATGATATTCAAACAAGTGATGTTGTTATTTTTATTCATGGTGGTGTAGGTGTTGTTGGTGGAAATATATTGGTGGAATATGTGTGTCAAGTAGTGAAAGGGGTGAAATTTATAATGGTGGCCATGTTGGTATATGAGGATCTAGTCCAAGTACATTTGTCCCTTATAATGTGGATGATTTTGGAAAGTAGAGATTCAGAATGTGTTAGGCCTAAGAAAAAGACTCAAGAAGAAACTACTATATAAAAAATTTAAGTTCAAAGTTGAGCATGAAGTTCACTCATGTGAAAGAATTCAAAGAATTTATCCTTGAACACTCAATGTTAAATGTTAAAGAGACTAAAGTTACTAAGAATGCCAAGACTAGAGAAAAAAAAAGCATAAGATTTAAAAGTTTTCTACATGTGCCTATAAGATTTAGAAGTTTCTACATATGCCTATAAGAGCAAATTTAGCATTCAAAATAAGATGTCATCCCTTAATTTGTTTTTATGATTGTCACCTTAAGACCAAGTTAGGTGGACAATTATTTATTAGTGTAGAAAGACATCTAAATGATCAATACTTTCTCATAGTGTTTGTAATTTAAAAAATAAAAATTAAAAAAAAATTTATAAATGTTTCATAAACTTATTACTTTATGACTTAGTTGTCAACAATGAGTCATCATAAGCTATCAACAAAAATGAATCATAGTAACCCATCAACAAAAACAATCATCATAAGCTATCAACAAAAAGTAAGTGATCAATAAAAGGAATGATATTTCCATTGCAAATAAGTATTTTATTTTCTTAATACACAATGTATTGTTTGAAATAACATTATTTGATAAGGATAAGTATAGCCATGGAAAAATTTAATGACAAAAAAGGAATAACTTTTAAATTTATTGGGTGTTTTAGGATTTTTCTTACTTAAAAAATGTATTTATCCGAATGTACAAGTGTTTATTTTTAAAAAAATATATAGAAATATTCTTTTAAATTTTCAATATATTACATGTTATGCTTAAGAGTGACAATTTTCCATTTTCTACTCCTAGAACACGATTTTGTTGGTATGACTTCAAAGATATTTATTACGTATATTTTTTATAATTCCTAATGTATTTATTATATTTGACTTAAGCAATGCAATTTTAACAAAAAATTAGTTATTATTATTTTTTAATCAATTATGTGTTTTCTATTTGTGGTACGAGAATGATTATGTGGATCTCACATCTTTAATTAATTTTTTAATTTTACATATATAACAATTTAACTAGTGATTGTTTTTTATTTTTAATTTAATCCTTGTAAAATAATCGATCATTAAGATATGTGAATGCTAAATTATTTATGAGTTTAACATGTAAATACTTTCACTACAAGAAATAATGATGGTAGAATTCCAAAAAGAGGAAAAGAGAAACACAACATGAGGTTAGTGTGAGCTTAGTGTCTCAATAGAAATGAAAGCTAATATTTTGGTGGTTATGCATTAGACACGACCTTCAATGGGACACAATAAGCCCAACAAACAATCGCTAGGATATACTCAAAATGACTCTGATATCATATTAAGAAGTGAACTTTAAGCCTAACTCAACCTCATAAAACCAGCTTATAAGGTGAGGTTTACATCCATTTATATACTATGAAATGTCATAATCTCTAGTCGATGTGGGATTTCTAGTCGATGTGAGATCTCTAACAATAATTAAACTTAGCGTCACCGTTGAGGACATGAGAAAGCAAATGTGAGTAAATTGTCATCATTGGAGACACTACCCGAGAAACAAATATTAGTGTCGCCTATACCTACGCTAAATGTAATCGAAAATTAACTTGCATCTACTTTGTGTCCCCAATCTAGACTCAATATTATTATGACACTTAATTTTTTTCATTGCATCTACTTTGTTTCCCCATTCTAAACGCTAACTTATTATTATTTTAATAATTTTTAGTGAGTTAAAGGTCCATTGTGGACACAATATTTGACATTTATTTTTGTGTCTAACTTGAGTAGATTTCACCCTTCATATTAGCTTTTTTTTATAACCCTCACTTTTTGTTGGCAGCTAAAATGAATTTTTCTTGTAGTGTTTCATTGTCCTTTCTAAGAAAGACACAATGTGACCATTGTTGAAGTACAAAATTAATCAACCTAAGAAATGATAGTTGAATCTTAAAAACATTACTCAAAGGTGGATATATAATTATTGGTACTAGAAAATAAGTGCAAATCATCTTAATGGACTTTAGATACAAAATAGGATCACACAAAGTATGTGAATTCATCCAGATGAATACATCATCACCTTGGTAAAGTTAGGACTTAGTGTAATACTCTTTTAGCCATATCTCTTTTTATTATTATAAGATCCACCACTATGAGTTTTTATCACTTCATCCTCACCCTATAACCTCAATCATTTTAGTCATCTTTATCAATACTTTATTATCTAATAGACACGATAATTGTTAAAATTAGGACAAACACAAAAATTGATGATTGAATTCTATTTTTATCAAATTTAAATATTTTTCGTAAACATTGTCTGATTAAAAATATTTAGACGATTATTTAATTCATCAAGTGATCAGATTATAATTCTTTGATTTGATGGATCATATCAAATGCACTTAGGTAACTCAATCGAACACTTGCCCAAGATATTTTTATAGTTTGCTTTAAAAAATTGTCAAATTGTATTTCTTGCATTTGATAGATCAGGACTGATGCAACTTAAAACCATAGGTATAACGATTGAATAAAAATAATTCTCAAATGTGTTTTCACAATAACTCTTTGTACTTGATTAGTACAAATGATAATAACATATAATGAAAAAATAATACAAAAGAGAGAAATACACACAATATTTTTTATTGGTTCATCTATCGTAATAGAGTACATTAAATTATCAATCAACAAATTGAGTTCCACTAGGCAGACTAATGTTGCAAAATACGTTTCGAGTATTCTTTGAACTCATAGTCACTCTTGTCAATCCCTTGAGTATTCTCGACACAAGTCACTCCTAATTTAACTGAGTATTATTTCGGTTCACAACCACTATTGGTTGACCTTGTTGCGTGTTCTTTTCCAAACCAATATTGGCTCAACAAGTATTCTTCCGGATCACAATCATTCTTGACTAACCCTATTAAGGAGTATGATTTCTCAAGTCATTTCTGACTCAACAAAGTATTCTTTACCAAGTCACTATTGGCTAACTGAGTATTCTTTGGACACCAGCCACTCCTGACTACTTCCTTGAGTATTCTTTACCAAGTCTGATTGCAGAGCCCATAACAAAGGACCAACCACCAGGCAATGGCTAGAATAATACAAGAAGAGTGAGACCTAGTTACTCAAGTAAAGACATACTTTTATACATTTTTGAAAAGCCATGACCTAGTTGTAAAAATTAGAATAGGATTTTAATTCCTTGCAAAATAAATTTGTTCAAGTAGGTTTTGGCTTGTAGTTTGCCTTAATTAGACTAGGATTAGAATTAGGGTTTATAAACCCACATAGGATTTAATTGGGCTCAATTATGGCTCATCTTAAACCTTAGGTCGATCATGGTAAACTAATTGGCGCACATGAAACACCTTGCATTCACATAACAAGTGTGACTTGTAAATGCCGCCTAGATTGAATTTAAAACTACCTCCACTTTTTTTCCTTTGCCTTGGCCAGACTTTTCACCTATAAATGAAGGTGTTTGGCTCATTGAAATTTAGATAAAAAATATCAAAGTTATGCTGCCAACATTGCAGCAAAAGCTCTCCTTGTCTTGCCTCTCTTTAGGTTAGACACCTTTGTTGATCGTCTCTCCCTCTCCAAGTGATTAGGCCTCACTTATTACTCTCCAAAACACCTCACGACACTCCAAGCTCCATGAGAACTCTTTGAGTTCTTCCTTGACTTCTCTCTTTCATTGTTTTTGTCTCTATCTACACTTCAATTGGTGTTAGTTTTCAAATCATGAAGAAGGAACTCCATCAAACTCACTCTTGACTTAATGAGTATTATTTTCCAAACAGTCATTTATGGTTAAGATATGAAGATTGTGGGTTTGAATGATCATCAGATCGCAGAGTTTGACTTCTGAATAAGGTTTGTGTCGAAGAGTGTAAGATTTATATTCTTTATCTTAATTCAAATAATTTTCTTTGGTCTTTAGGAGATGATTGTATCTTTCAATATAGTGAGTAACCTCTCTAAGTTCTTCTTGAAGCTTTTTGCGAATCTATAGATTTAACAAAGTTTATGCTTTTAAAACCATTTGGTAACATGATTTGTTAATTTTTTAATTAGACAATTTTATCATTTAATAAATAAAAAGTAATTTATTTATTAAATAATTGAATAACTCATCTACATTTTAAAATAATAAAATAAATTTTTATTTTAAAAATAATCATTAATACATAAATATTTTAATACTTCTCTTACAAAATATAAATATATATATATTTAATTTTTTTTAATTCTCGTATTATTCAATTAATTAATCATAAAAATAATAAATTTATAAAATTATATTGTTTTAATATAATAAAAATATGCATATGTGTTTTCATTGGTCCCATAGATAAAGACCATTTTTTATAATTAAACTAATTATTAATTTTTAACATGACTTTTAAGATATGTATTATTATTATTAGTTAAAAAACAATTTAGCGAGTGGGTCTTCACTAATTTGAAGTAATGGGATTTGAGGTGATAAGATCATTTGATGTTATGGGAATAGTGTATTTGGGAGTGCGTGTAGGTTCACATAGAAAAATTTCTAAAATAAACCTAAAAAGTTTAAAAGTCACAACAACATCTACCGTGTCATATTGGGGGCAAAATAATCATTTACTCTTTCATATTACTGGAAAAACTCGTCATCCATGATTGGTGATCGCTATAGACTTTGAAGCATGGTATAGTTTCTCTTTGTTGTTTGTTTTCTGGACAGTAATAACCCTGTCAGATTTGATTCATGCAGATTTGGGTTCATCACTTTGGGTAAAGAAGAGAAAGGTTAGGGCAGAGATGGTAAACAGAGGCTCCCATGGCTCTGGCGGCCTCTTCTCTGGTAGGTTCCATGCTAGAAAGCTAACCCCAAGCGTCATCACTTTCTATACCATCATCATGTTTGCTTTCTCCATCTTCTTCTTTTTGTTCTACGTGAGGAACGTCACTCTTGATCAAGATCCACGACGCCCTTTGCTTTCTCAACAATCTAATCCTCATCAGGTACTCTGCTATCTCATCTATTCTCTGCGTTGTTTTTCAATTCAATTAAATTGAATCTCATTTAAGGATCTGGAAGGAATTCCTGGCTTTCCTCAATCTATTCGATCCTTTTATCTTGATTTGCATTGCTGTTATTATAGATTCAAATCAGATATTGATTTGTGTAAATTGAACTGGCTCTGTCAAATTGTCTTAAGTGAATTTCTACATCCAACAAACGAAAATAAAATTCTGTTAAGAGAGGCGCGTTTTTGCAGTTGTGGATTGTGACCGTTTTGATAATTGATAGGCAGCATGTGTGTTTGTCATATTTTTTCTTCATACACGTCTTCCAATATTTATCTTTCTCAGAACCATTGCAGGTAGTAATATGTGTGCGCAAAGTGATTGTTTGCTTACGTATTTAAGAGTATCGATTTTTATGTTTGTCATGGTATCAGCTAGGTTTGTTGGTTCTAGCTATATATTAACTAGCACACTGTCAATTCAGGCTTCACTTTTCTTTTTCCTCCCTTATTCACACTCCATAAGTGCTGCATTTGTTTCAAATCGCTACAGGTACCAGAGTTACATGCGCACTATGCGAAGCAACTTTGGGATTCTCCGTTCAATCATAGCTTACACCAGTGTGTCGAGCCAACTACTAAATATAAAGGTTTGAGATGCTGACATCTGTTCTTGTAATAGTCTTTTTTGTTTAGTTTTTTTTTTTTTTCACTTGGTTCCATTTGTTTCAGTTAAGTGTTTTTTTTTCAGCCACTTCTATAGTTGGCTGTTTGGCAACCGGAACAGTGTTGTTATTGTTTTTTGCATTTTTGTCTCTCTTCCTTTCTCTAAAACATGTTTCCACATTTCTACTTCGTCAGCTGCCAAAGGGTTTGATCGCTATCTAACTGTGAGAAGTAATGGAGGACTAAATCAAATGCGGACCGGTGTAAGTCACTTTTTCCTCTCTTGCACCGTCTTGTAACTCGGATTTAATAGCTTAATCATGCCCTTATACTCGTAATTGCATGTATAGCAAATATTTAGATCCAATTACAGTTTCCAACTTCAGTACTGAAGAGTTACTATTTTAGTTTTCTTGTATCTGTCTAGCTGTTTGAGTTACTTTTTTGTTATCAGAGGCTGGAATTTAATGTTTATTTGTTGTCTTTATTCATTATTCTTTTCCTTCAATACTTCAGCAGTTCATTGTATTTGTTAAATAGGATGGGTTGTTATGGTGGAATGCAGTTCAAGTTTTGTTTTTGTCTTTTATGTACAAGGGTTACAGTTTGTTTGCACTGATGGCGCCTACTCTAAGATTGGTAGTCATTGAGTGAAACCAATTGTTGTTTTACTTCTATAATTTATTTGCATTATAAGTAATAATTAAGTTGTCTATAGATATCAGACATGGTGGCAGTGGCACATATGATGAATGCAACTTTAGTCATACCTCAATTGGATAAACGTTCATTCTGGAAAGACTCAAGGTATCTCTTGTTATACACTATTCTAAGATGTGTGTTGTATCATTTTCCAACTTAATCTTCTCATTGGGTTGGATGTGTGCACAGTGTATTTTCAGATATATTTGACGAGATTCATTTCATTGAATCCCTCAAAGGTGATATCAGGATTGTTAATGAGCTTCCCAAAAACTTGGAAGGTATCCCCCGTGCCAGGAAACACTTTACTTCCTGGGCTGGAGTCGGTTACTATACAGATTTGACAAGGTTATGGAGTGACTATCAGGTAATCAAGCTTTTCCTATATGACTTCAATTTCTTTGTGGTTCTCATTTCTGGAGTGGCTTCATTGTAAAACTTCTAATTCCCTTAAATAGATTTTTTGTTTAGATCTAAATCTCAAATTTGAACATGTGAAAAAAATTAGGTGTAATTAGAAAATGAATTGTAGGTATAGCCCTCGGGGATTGTTATATTCTAGAAGTATTCAATGTAGTTAATCACCAGAGAAGTAGAAAAATGCAATGTTCTTACAAGAATTCATAGTTATACTCGAGCAAATTTTAGTATAACATATAAAAGAAACAGTCAAAGAAAGCTGTGATTCATATTTTATTGAAGAATATAGAATGATCATACTAAATTTCTGATCAACGACCACATTAAATTTACTCTCTATTTGATGATTACTTATTTGTGGAGTGTGTACAAACTCAATGCCTCTTCTCCTCATTGAAGGGAATTTCTATTTTATGTTCATGATTGGGAAGTGATCATCGTATTTGTCATTGTTCCATGATCATTAAAATTCACTTTTTGGTTGTGGACCTTGTTTATAATTAAAATGTATTGAACAAATAATGATTTGATCTTCCAGGTGATACATGTTGCAAAATCAGATTCTCGACTTGCAAACAATGATCTTCCTCTGGACATACAGAGGTTGAGATGCCGTGCAATGTATCAGGCACTTCAATTTTCTCCTCCTATAGAGAATTTAGGAAAGGTTTGGCTTTTTTTCAGTGGTGTAGTTAGCATCCTAAACATCTTGCAAAAATATTATGTGTACGTTGTCATATTGCATTTAGTAATTGATAAAATGATGATGTAATCAGTGATTCAATTTTCATTTTGATTTTTTTCTTTATTTAAAGAAGCAATTTAGAGAGATTGAAGAAAAGAATGCATTGGCAAGGATACAAATTGAAATCAATTGAGTTTTTCTTTATTTTGTGCCTAAATATCTGAGATTTTAAAGGCGAAATGGTTGGACATTAAAAAGTGAAGGAAAGACATATCATTCTTTGGTCTATTATTGGTTTCATATTTATAATAAAATGTTACAAATCCGGAGCGTAACAGTGCACAAATGGAAAAGTGTTGATTTTAGAGGATTTGCTGGCACAAAGAGTATTGACTAATTAAATATTGTTAGTTTAGGATTTTTTGGGAAATTTGGTATATAGGGCTGACTGACGTAGTTGTCTCATCTTTTAGTAGGGGTATATAGGGCTGACTGACATAGATGTCTCATCTTTTAGTAATATAGTATTAGAAGTATTGGAATATAAAATTGAATTTTTTAAGTATTTTGAATGTCCATTAGTTGTTAGGTTAAACATTTTGACGATTTAAGTCCAGTATTTTTGTACATCATGCTAGAAAATGATGCATATGGTCCCAGGTTTGAGATGTCCTTTTTACTTTTGATGCATTTAAGATGTCTACATGGGGCTTCGTGTTAAATTAGGTTCTGAGCATACATGACGATTACAAAACAGAGGTTGGTGGATCGGCTGAGAACACATGGAGGAAGATATATCGCTCTCCATCTGAGATATGAGAAAGATATGCTGTCTTTTACGGGTTGTGCTTATGGTCTGACAGATGCAGAATCTGAAGAGCTTAGAATTTTGAGGTAGAGTGAATAGTTATTGTGTATCTGCTACTATGTATTGAAAAAAAATGTACGTTTTTGTGTAAAACTCTAGAATAACCAATCAGTTTTCAAAAAATGTTTCAATTCTTCTAGGGAGAATACAAATTATTGGAAAGTAAAAAAGATAAATTCGACAGAACAGAGAATTGGAGGATTTTGTCCACTGACACCAAAAGAGGTGGGCATTTTTCTTCGTGCTCTTGGATACCCCCCATCTACACCAATATACATAGCAGCTGGAGAGATCTATGGTGGTAATACTCTTCTTTCGGAGCTCTCATCCCGCTTCCCTAATCTAATCTTTAAGGTTTGTAAAAATCAATGTTTTTCTGTGTTAACATGTAATCCAACGCCACATAATTTGCGAGTGAGGTGTAATGATGACTTGGTTAATTTTTGGTTAATGGCAACAGGAATCCCTTGCAACTCCTGAAGAGCTGAAAGATTTCACTAATCACGCTTCCCAATCTGCTGCACTTGATTACATAATATGTGTGGAGAGTGATGTATTTGTTCCGTCATATTCAGGAAATATGGCAAGAGCTGTTGAGGGACACCGCAGATTCTTAGGTCACCGCAAGACAATCAATCCAGACAGGTACTGAATTCATGGAACTAAAATTCTGTGGCCCGTGGATACATTTTAACCATCTGTAGGTATCCATTCTTGTTTTCCTGATAATTACATGATTTACATCTATTCGCATTGGATGAGTGGACATACTGGACAATATGGGGTTGGGAATGGATGCATTGGAGACAATGCTGGATAGTATTTGTTGTAAAAAATTGATAGAATCTCAGCATTGGACATGTGTAACAAGGAAAACCATCTAGAAGGATTTAGATGTTAATTATTTGCATATAGAATGATTCATAATAGAATATTATGGCATCATTTGATTCAGGTAGCTACTCCCCTAGTGAGAAGACGCTTGGTCATTGTTATTGTCCCTGTTTCTTACACTGTCATTTGATACATGTTAATTTGTATCAGGCTAGTGCACCATGCTTAACGATAATGTTTGTTATGCCATAGAAGTTTTAATGATCTAATATCTCATTCTGGATTTCACTTATGTAGAAACATACTTGAATTTATACCTTCTATTCCTCTTTTTTACCCCTTTCTAATTTCTTGTTCATTTGATCTTCAGGAAAGGTCTGGTTGGAATTTTTGATAAGCTGGAAACTGGAGTGCTTGAAGAAGGAAGGGAACTGTCGCATATGGTACAGCGATTGCACAAGAACAGGTAACGTTCTTGCATACCATTCTTTAGATTCCAATCCCCTTTGGTGCCTCTATGACGTTATTATCCAATTATCAAGATGACATGATGATTAGAAGTTAAAATTGGTTACAAACTTCATTTTTCTTTTATTTTAGAATTATATTTCCTTTTGTCCTTTTAATATGCAATTATTCTCCGTTCCATCTAACATGCTTTACTAGTTCTTTCCCCTTGCAACCTTAGTTGATTTCATTTCCCCTGTAATTAAAATAAAAGAATTTACATATTTTGCAATGTTATACTCGTAGGCAAGGAGCTCCAAGGAAAAGGCATGGTTCTCTACCAGGAGTCAAAGGCCGAGCAAGATTTAGGACTGAAGAGTCCTTTTATGAAAATCCATATCCTGAGTGTATATGTGGTTCTATAAGCAAACTACAAATAACATGACGACAAACCAAACTGCAGTTATCTTTTATTTTTTGAGAGACAGGTTAATATGTAAATTTAGTTTTGACGAACAGTAATTCTAATTAGACATATCTGGTCTGCCTGATTTGTCTGTGCCCTATCTATACCCATGATCACGAACACGTGATGTTGGCAGCTTGGCCAACAATTATCTTTATTTAGCATTTATTAATTTTAGAACCCAAGAAACGAATACTTTGTAGTTGGATCACGCAGGTTTTATAAGACATTATATATTCGTAGATATATAATATATTGTCTTTGCTGCTTACATATGAACTGTAGGACCCAAGGTGAGCCCAGGGAAAAGAGAGAACAGGGACGGAAAAAGATATGATCCGAAAGTAGGGGTCAAAATTGAATAAATATAAAAGCATCATAACTGATAAAAAAATAGTGATTTTCAAAATATCTAAGAATATAGGAAAATTTATCAAATTGGTGCAGTTTCTTTTCAATTTTACCAAAATGAACAAATATTTTTTTAAATTACTAATATGAGTAAATTGTATTTATATATCACTTCCTTATTATAAAGAAGTCCCGTTTAGGTAGTTGATTCTTTAAGGCTATGTTTGGATTGGTTGAGATTTGTGAGGATGGGAGGGAGTAGATTTATGAAGATTAAAGAGGATGTGTGAGAATGTGAGGTTGTTTGGATTGAGGGATGATAGAGTAAATTTGTAAGGATGATTTATTGAAATTTGTGAAAGATATGATAGTTGGAAGGAATTTATAAATTTTTTTAAAGGTGTAAAATGTATGTTTGCAAGGGTATCAACGTAAAAACGTATGCTCCTACATTTAATCCTCTCAAATCTGCGCATTTATGTGAATATGACAATTTGCTATCTATTCGCTCCTCCATTCACATAGGTACATCCAAAACAGTGGAAACAAACAAGGTAGTCACCCGCTCACCAATCCTCACTCCAACCTCATCCGCAGAAACAAATAGAGCATAAGTGAAGTCATGGGCCAAAATACAAATTTAATTAACCTGAGTTGTTTTTGTTTTATTTTTTTATTTACAATAAAATCATGTAAAGAGGCACGACTTGAATTCAATACAATTTAAACTAAACTAGTGCATGAGGGGACACAATTTTAGTATTGTGATCTAAGGTGAAGTCAAGCAAGTGAGACATGGTTTCAATATGTATTTGTAAAGCAGAAGTCGTGTTTTAAGTTCACGACTTCCTAGTTTTAGGACATTTTTTGAATTTTATAATCTGTTAGATTTTTTTTTATAATTTTATGTTTAAGATATACTTTTGTAAGAACGTTTTCAAAGAAAATTATAATTATAGAAATAATTTTTTTATCTATAAATATAAATATGTATTTGATAATATTTGTGTTAAATTAAGTGATGGTAATATTTTTTTTTAAAAATAGAAGTTTTATTTGGTAATTTTGAGAAGTTTATAACATGGTGAGTTTGTCAAATATTTTGAAATTAAAGCAAACTTTAAATGAAAAAAAAGTAAAAAATTAAAATTGCAACAAAATAACTAAATAAATATTACAATTTAATTTCTATACTAACCCTAACAAATCACTTTTGTATCTATAGATATTACAAAATATTACCAAATAAGCTTCTAAAATTTGTTGAATATTATCATCAACTAATTCAACACAAACATTGCCAACTGAAGTCATGTCCCTTGCAACTTTAGTTCAAATGACTGCTGAAGTGTAGTTATGCCCCTTGCAAACAACTCTTCACTGTAAGATAAATAATATAAAACAAAAATGAATTAGGCTAATCACTTGAGAATGAGCCTTCTTCAGAAAGTCATATTATCTAAACACAAGTTGTTTATGATGAAGTTGTCACACTAACACAATTTACCATGTTGATAATTTTTTAAAAATTTATCAATTTCAGTAAATTTTTTAAAGAATAGACCTATTTTAATAAATTTTCCAAGAATATACTCTCTACTTCTCATTTCTTATGAAAGATGAGAAAAACTTAATTTTGAAAGATACAAATTTAAATGTTTCAGATATATTTTCATTAGATTTGATCATATTTGCTTAATATTTTTAGTTAAATCCGTGACTTTCTTTTTATAATTTTAGTGTGCTTATATTTGTAAAGTATTAATTATATGTTTGTTGTTTATTTATTTATTTTGGTTACTAAATAAGTGTTACGATTCTATCACTCATTGACTATTAATAAAACGTCATTTTATATTAAAACTCACCCTATAGCACATCTTAATTAGACAAAAAAAATATAAACTAAGATAATAAATTTAATTTATTTATAAAATTAACATATGATAATATACATTTTTTATTATATAATTATATTACAAAAGCTGCACAACTGCTGGGTTGCAAATAATTACATTTAAAATAAGACACTCATTTTTCTCAAATACAATCTCTTTTATCAATATAATAATAAATATAAGAATTTAAAGATTTTTTATTGTCTTATTAATAGAAAGGATTTTCCTATGTAGTCTTTATTAATAAAAATGAGATTTAAGGTGAATTTTAGAAATGTGCTCTTTAAGTGAGTTTGCTGTGTAAAAGTGTTTCTAATAAGAATTAATTTGGTAAATAATATTAGATATAGTCAACGTAATTACTTCAATTATAAAAAATTAAATTTATGAGATCCAAATTAAAATATGACTTTCATTATTCAAAATGATTGTTTTTATTCCTTATAATTTTTTTTTATAAATAACTTTTTTTGTTGTCTTCAAATTTTGAAATCATTTTTTCAATATTCATTTCGAAATAATAAATTATACTTATTTTATAAATTTAAAAAAGTGTTTAAAGGTATCACATAAAATCAAATCAAATAATAATCTAATCTATATAACTAATGAATGCTATAACATATAAAAACTTATAAAATAAATTTTTATTTTAAAAGGACCAAAAAATATATAATTTTTTGATAATAACCAAGGTCAAAATAATTAATTTTACAGAACTAAAATTAACTAAAAATATATATTTATACTTTATATGTAAATTAACTAGAGTGAGATTGAGTCCATGGTGTATAAATAAAATTCTTTGGACACTGGGTGTTCATAAAGGTGAAGAGCTCTTCTAATAAAAGACAAAATAAAAATAAAAATATATAAGAAGAATATTAAATAAGAAAATATTATTTATTTACCATTTTCCTTATTTTTTTGCTATTATGTTATTCCGTAAGCAAAATAAGATTATATGTAAAATAAATAAATAAATAAATAAATAAATAATTAAAACGATAATCTTCTTTCCCCTAAACCCCAACATGAACTTCAAAATGCAGAAACTTGATAACCACTCTGCAATTGGGAGACATTGTTGAGTGAGCTGAAGCGAAGTGTGGTGATAAGAAGATATGAACATAGCCAAAAGCTGAAACTCTTTTTGCTTATTTGATAATCGCAGAACATGAATTCTTCAATCGCAAACACCATCGATTGGCTCCAACTCCCAAAGCCCTTCTTCCCTTCCAAAACCCATTTCCCCCAATTTTCCATCTATTCACCTCGCTTTCTCACTAATGCATTCCCCCCTCGCAACTTCACAAATCGATGCAAACTCAGAATCAACGCTTCCAATTCTCTTTCCGACACACCCAACAAAGAGCAAGAGCAAGAACAAGACGCTGAATCTGCGCAACTATTCGAGGTTTGTCACAGAAGGAAAAAGAGAACGATTTTAGGAAATTCTGGAAATTGAGAATTCAGCGTTATCTAGATTGTGGGCACTTTAATTTTTTATTTTCTCTTGATGCTGCAATGCAAATATGCAATTTTTGATATTTATGCACGTGTTCTTATTTCATTTGGAACTTGTGTGTTGATGAGAAAAGTGAACTGTGCACAGAAACTGAAGGAGGCGGAAAGGAAGAGAATGGATGAGTTGGAAGAGCTTGACAAGAAGGCGAACGTGCAGTTAGAGAGGCAGCTTGTGATGGCTTCTTCGTGGAGCAGAGCTCTGTTGACTATGCGTGGAAAACTCAAGGGGACTGAGTGGGATCCTGAAAACTCACACGGGATAGAGTTCAGCGATTTTTTGAGACTTCTTGACTCTAATAATGTACAGTTTATGGAGTACTCTAATTACGGTCAAACAGTATCAGGTGGGGTTTTTTCCTTTCCTTTTCTTTTTCAGGAGTAGAAAAAATAGTTAAATGAAAAAGTTTCTATAAAAATTAATTGCATAGTTGATTTTAAGTTTTTATTTTCTTTTCTCGTAAGTGCTTGTGGAGAAATTTGTGCTTGCCGGACACGAAACTATTTTGCTAGTTGTGAGGAAGATGTTTAGTGGGTATTATTAGTTTGATTTTTGGCTTGGTGATTTGAATATGTTGAATGAGGATCTTATGATAGTTAATGCGGAAAATGTGATTGTGTTTAGAAGTTTAGCTGAAAGAGATTAGAGAAGACTCTGTTTTATATTGTTTTTGCATTTTTGTCACTCCTGAGTTTAATTCGGTGCATTATGAGAAGTTCTTAGTGTTGGGTTGAACATGTTAGTTGGTCGATGAAATTAGTTTGTGTTTATTGCCGTTTATTTGCTGTCGGTTTGAGACAATCTTGTTTTTGTTTATTGCCTATTAAGTAATGAAGATGAAGGGATGTCATTTTTTCATTTCTTCTCCTGAAAAGAAAAGGTGGAGATACAAGGTTGGCTTGGTGGTAGAATTTGAAGGGAGAGAAGGATAGGGCATTGGTTCAAATCCCCTCACTAGCAAAAACTAACATATTGACAACTAACATTTGCCGATTAAAAAAGAAAAGAAAAGAAAAAGAAGGTAGAACAAAGAAGAGTCAGCAGAATTAACCGCAGAATGGCATAATAATATCAATGGTCCTTCAATCTGCACTTCTGCATTTAGGTTTGTTAAATTTCTGTTTTGTTGAGTTTGAAGGTTTCGTAAGCTTCACATCAGGCAATGTAAACTTCTGAAAGCATGTGCTATCTGGCATTTTATAATTTTACAATTTGTATTGCTGTGTATTTTACAAATTATTGTATTGGTGCGCTGCACTGTGGTCCATGCTATTGCTTTCAGCCCAGCTATGTAAAGCTGTATGCTGGTTGAAATGTTGTTTTGCTCATATTTGTTCCCATGTTTCTGCAGTTGTTCTACCATATTACAAAAATGGGACAGTGATAGGAACTGAAGGGAATCCTGAGGATATTATTTTTCGGCGTCATCCAGTCAATCGAATGCCAATTGATAGTTGGAATGACGTATGGAGAAAATTACATCAGCAAATTGTAAATGTTGATGTCATTAATGTGGATGCTGTGCCTGCTGAAATATACTCAACTGTTGCAGTTGCTGTCATATGGTCTATGCGTCTTGCTCTGGCTGTTGGTTTTTATGTGTGGATCGATAATTTGATGAGACCAATATATGCAAAGTTGATACCTTGTGATTTGGGAACTCCTAGCCAAACGACTAGCCAGCCACTCCGAAGTCGTGCTCTTGGATCTCTAGGACAGAGTCGGTAAGTGGATAAATTTTTGTATGTTTCCTGTTGGTTGTTAGAATTTCAGTTATGTCATTTATTACAGGTTTTTAGCTGGCTGATTGTTAGGACTATGGGAAAGGAGGAGTTAGTTAAGACAATCAGGATATCAATTAGTTAGGGGCTAATAAGTAGGAGGATGGAAATGATTTCATTCTTTGGGGTGTCATTTGTAAATTGAGCATTAGCTCTTTGTGAGTAAGAAACCCTTGGAGGAGAGATTGATCACTTGTTCCTCCTTCTTTTTACTCTACTTAAATAGAATAATTCTGGTTTGTAACCGTTGGAGATCTCACATCGAATTGAGATCCTTAAAATCCACTTTTTAAGCTGATATTAGGACATATTAGATTTTATTCCCATGTTCAATGTCCTCGGCATGAGGGCATGTGTTAGAGATCCCATAACGACTAGGGTTATGACCAAAATATAATATATAGGCGAGTGTAGACCTCACCTTACTAATCAGGTTTTGTGAAGCCCAATTAGACTTAAAATCAACTTCCTAATAGTGACATTGATACTTGTCATTCAACTTTTAATTTTTTTTTTATAAAAAGGTTCACATGTATTATTATGAACAATAGCCCCAACTGGCTAATACCCAAATATTCAACAATCATGTGCCATCCCATGGAAAGCATCACAAAAGGGAGAAAAAAGATACAAAAACATGGGGAACCAAACCAAACCCATGCTACACTCCCACAAAGTATACAACTAAGCAAAACAAAAATCTAGGAGCTGATACCTATTACGAAAAAAATCTAAACTAAGACTATAAGGAAAATCATTAACCCAAGTCTATTGTCAACAAAACGCTTGCCTTCGCGATAAATGTGAGAAATCTTAAAGTCCAAGCATCACAACTTTAAGACACTTAATCCATCTTCCTCTAAGAACACAAGGTACACTCTGAGGAGAAGAAAAAGCTTGACAAACCAAGGCAGAGTCACATTCTAACCACAAACATCTATAACCACGATCTACAAAAATCTCTATTGTAAGATTTGCTAGAGAATATTTATCATTATTTGGCCTTACTCAAATAGCTACTGCTTTTGGGCTGGACAGTTTTTTATTTGAGATTTAGAATTAAATTGTGGGGAAGGGAAATATGAAATTGACATTGTAGTAGAATCTATGGGTAATGCCCTTTGCCTTTTAAGTTTTTCTAGCTAAATGGTGGCTAGACTACTTATCACTGCTGTCAGAAAATTATCTACTATTATTATTTTTGTTTCATAAATCTTTATCCAACTTTGGAATAGTCTAGGCTACTGGATATGGCCACTTACTGTTCACATCCTAAATGCTTTGCATTTGCTTGACTGTAAACATGTGGGTATTAGCTCTACTCACTGCATAAATTATTTAGAACTTAGACGATATGTACTTTTCAATTAAACTTTCGAGGATTGAATTTGCCCAACCATTATTATTTATTATTTCTTTCTTGCTTGATATATGGACAGCTACTGTTGCTGCTATGTGTTGGGTCTTTGTTTTCCTTTATCTTTATGATGATATTTAGGTCATGTTGAGGGGTACACACTGAGGCAGCTATATTTGTAAACCTTGTACATTATAAGAAATGTGGTTTTGTGGTGTCTGGCTCATGAAATGAGTTAAGTTTCAAATGTTGTTGGGAAATTTTTAGTGCAACTTCTTCAAATAAAAAGAAAAAAGCATTAGGTTTTGACAGCCAATTTCTTTACACCCAGAATCTCATTATTATGTTTTCCCCTCAGGGCTAAATTTATATCCGCAGAAGAAAGAACTGGTGTTACATTTGATGATTTTGCTGGCCAGGAATATATAAAAAAAGAACTACAAGAGATTGTTCGAATTTTAAAGAATGACGATGAGTTTCAAGACAAAGGAATTTATTGTCCAAAAGGTGTACTTCTTCATGGGCCTCCTGGAACTGGTAAAACCCTACTGGCCAAAGCCATTGCAGGTGAAGCAGGATTGCCTTTCTTTGCAGCCAATGGCACAGATTTTGTAGAGGTGCTGCCTCTTCTCCAAAGATGTTCATATGCATTGAATTGAAATTTGCAAGTAGAACTTTGGAATTTATTTGGTTCACTGTCCAAATCCAAACATAGTCATTATATTTTTGAAGAAAGAGATTGTAGATAAAATTTAGGCTAAATTATACAAATGGTCCTTTATGTTTTACGTTTTATTCAGTTTAGTCCCTTATCTTTTAAAATTTTTAATTTAGTCCTTTATGTTTTTAAAATGGTCCTTCCTTCAGCTTAAACTTAACTCTATTGACATTTAAAATTAACCCACCATCCCAACCTCCATCTCCCTCCTCCCTGCCCCCCTCTTCTTCCTCAACTTCTCAACTGCACTTCCTCCCTTTCTCACCACATCCAATCTCTTTTTCCCCATCCAATCTCTTTTTCCCCCTACCCCACCTGATGCAATCCTAGGTTGCATCTTCATTTGTATCACCGCACTGTAAACTACCCCACTTGCAACTACACTTAACCCCTTCCTCTTCCCCCCTCCCCAACTTGTACCCACACCCAACACAATAGCAAACACAAAAAAAAAATAAACTTCATTTTTCAAACAAATAAAGAAACAAGTTTTCCTTTTGTATCCTTTTTTTAAATTTTCTCAAGAACAAGAACCATAAGGGTTACCTCAATCTAAGAGATGTTAAGTTGGGGTGACATTCCAGGCTGAGTACTAGTTTAAAAAAAACGTCTGATGATAATTCATTGTCTATTTTTACATCATTTGGTCCTTCAAATTGGACTATATCAGAAATTAACATTAAAGGGCCATTTTGACTTATTATTATTAAAGGACCAAAGTGATGCCATTTTGACTTATTATTATTAAAGGACCATTATTTGTTTTTTTTTATTTAAATTAACAAGGTTAAATGGTGACATCAACATATTAATCATTAACTAATAATATGGAATATAGTATTCCTCTTTCAATCAGTTATACACAGATAATGAGATAAATTTGACACTTATTAGAGTGTGCTAAGTGCGAACTATTTGTATCTACATCATGTGCTTCACAATATTCTTTTTGTCTAAATGAATGGACTTCATGATGGTATGCCCCCATGGAATGCGAAGTGTTGCATTCGATAAGGCTTGTCCTAATTTTTGTTTATATCTTATTTCTTTGGAACTTTACAGCTAAACGAAATTGACACATTTAATCTGTCTTTTCTCCCCAGATGTTTGTAGGGGTTGCTGCATCCCGTGTTAAGGACCTCTTTGGAAATGCAACATCATTTTCACCTTCTATAATCTTTATTGATGAGATAGATGCTATTGGTAGCAAACGTGGAGGACCTGATATTGGTGGAGTAAGATATGAACTACTTTTACTTTGCTTTTTTTGTACTCCCAAATCGATATATAGAAGTTTGTGTGGGAATAAGGGAACTACAGATTTTATGTTTCTGTAGCAATAATCTTGAATCGACTTAAAATTGTCAAAGTTCTAGTGTCCTATAAGATATTATCAATTTTCGTAAGGCTTGTCTTTTTGGATAAAAGAAGAAATTAAGGCAGAAGGAGAATACATATAGAAAGAAGGATAAGAGTACCTGTTAAAATAAAAGAAGTGAAAAAGAAACCTAGAAGGAACAAAAGGCATCAATATAGGAAAACTATCCAATCCCTTAACGTACTTGCAATTTATGCCCTTTTAAAATGACATTGTGCTCCTACATGGAGGCCAAATGCATATTCTTTTCCTACAAAGCAGCTTTACTAAAGATATATACTAATAAATGCTAAAGTTACTCTCCACCTATGCAGCGTGTATCAAGTTAATAGGAAAAATGATAATTATTAAAGGGAAGACATAAAGTGGACAGGATATTGAGCGTAGCAAAGTTGATACCTTTGTGTAATGCTATGGACAATCCCAATGAAGGAGGCAAAGGGAGAGAGTCTGATGGTGTAGGAGATGTGTCTCTAGGAAGATGGGAAACAATTGGGTCAGAAGTAGTAGGTATCATTTGTAAACAACAAAGGGGTTCAGTGTAGAGAAATGTGTGGAAATAATTCAAAAAGAAACCATGACCAACTAGGAGCATACTACCAATGTCATGAAACACATCTGGAGTGAATAGGAAGAAAGGACAAGCCTAAAAAAGTCTAATAACCGCAAAATCAATATATCTGTTGTGATCTTAATAGTAGCACTTTTAACCTATTTGCAATTGAGACTATCCAAGAAATGACATGGGATTTCATGGCCAGTTTTTTTTTTATCGGAGTTAAGGCATGAACAAAACAAGTGTGAATGGAGAGGTAAAGAAGAAGAAAATAGAAGTCCTGCTTTGTGAACAATAGAAACTGGCTCACCTGGTTTTGGAGGATGGGTGGTGGCATACAATTGATCAGATAGCATGTAGTGAGTATGGCATACCCCCAAAATTATGGTATGTTGAAGGGAAAGAGCAAGGTATAAGGTATTTCAACTAGATGTTGATTTTCGTTTGGCTATGCCATTCAGTTCAGTTACTGGGTTATGATCACATGATTATTGTTGTAAAGTGATCTTCGGAAAGTGGAACACGAAACCACTGGTATAAAGGATCATTATTAAACCACTGATACCATATAGAGTTAGAAGAGGATTTGAGGGAAAACTATATGTTAATCAGTCCTTGCAGGTACACATTTATTCTACTACATTAATCACAAGAGAAATCATGTCCTAAGTTACAGCTAAGTATTAAGTACTAATCATCGATGAGTCAGTTACAACTAATACAATAATACAACACATTAAACAGGTGTTTAATATTAACAATTTATTCTAACAGTATAAAAACTACGTCTAGGAATCATCAGCATGGTAAGTAACAAAGCAAAGAAAACTACATATTTCCGTGTCTTCAGATTTGTGACATTTATTGTCTGTAGTTCAATGGATTTTGAATATAGACATCTTTAGAAGGTACTAAAATTTTCTTATTAGCTATCAGCTTTATGAAGTAGAGTGATGTTGGAATTTAATCCAATGTAATTTGAAGACCTTTTCTTGGTACTTTTGGGGCTATTCTGATGATTTTATGTCATGCAAGGTTGTTGATAAATGTTCCCGGCAGAACCTGTACATTTTTTCTAGGCTAGGACATGGCTTATTCTTTTCTTACTTCTCCAGTTCTCTTGACTTTTCTAATGAAACATCTGGAATTGCATTATGTAGGGAGGTGCTGAAAGGGAGCAAGGTTTACTTCAGATACTGACTGAGATGGATGGATTCAAAGTTTCCACAGCACAAGTAAGTTTTTAATTCGTTGCTGGGATCATATAGTTGTTATTTGATACACTGAATTGGAATTTCAGGTGCTCGTTATAGGAGCCACAAATAGGTTGGATATTCTTGATCCTGCTCTATTGAGGAAGGGTCGTTTTGACAAGATCATCAGAGTAGGTTTGCCATCCGAGGATGGAAGATATGCCATTTTGAAGGTATTTTACCACTGCAATTGTTATTTGCCGAGATCTTGTTTTCCTCTAGTATTTCATCATCTTTAATTTCTTTTTTCTCATATTTTTATAATGCACACTAGGTGCATGCTAGGAATAAATTTTTTCGCTCAGAGGAGGAAAAACATACATTACTGAAGGAAATTTCCGAGCAGACCGAAGATTTTACTGGGGCAGAGCTACAAAATATACTGTAAGTAATCTTTTTGGGATATTGCTTTACTAGTCTGTCATGAGAATATAGGCTGATATTATCTTGAACTAATTGATAGGAATGAAGCTGGAATTTTGACAGCTAGGAAGGATTTGGATTACATTGGACGAGATGAACTGCTTGAGGCATTAAAAAGGGTAGGTGTTTTCTTAGCTTCGTTGTAGTTGGGCAATAATATTATTTCTTATGACATTTTGAATCATCTTTGGTTCAATTTTATACCGTCTGATAAATCTTATGGATTTACAGCAAAAAGGAACATTTGAAACTGGGCAAGAGGATAGTACTGATATTCCAGAAGAATTAAAACTGAGATTGGCATACAGAGAAGCAGCTGTTGCTGTTCTTGCATGTTATTTTCCTGAGCCCCACCGTCCTTTTGTAGAGGTCATTGATCTCTGTTTTATAGCAAGTTCCATGTGTGTGGATATATTATTATTTCAACCTTGTCACTGGGTGTTTATCTTTTACAGACTGATATAAGTTCCATCCGTAGCCAGCCAAATATGCGTTATACTGAAATTTCTGGTCAGGTTTTTGCAAGGAAATCAGATTACATAAACTCTATAGTGCGTGCTTGTGCTCGTAAGTTGTTTTTGAGTTTCAGGTCATTTTGGAAAGTCTTATTTGCAATCTGATCGTAATTTGATTTATGTGACTTTCATCATTTAGATATTGTTCTTTAAAACATTTCAAATTCTGTTTCTTTTAATAATAATTATAGTAGATTAAATAAAAACCACCGAAGTCCAGGTTCTTAATGTAAACTTAAATTTGTATTTCATATACACTTTAACAGAAGGATACAAAGAACTTCATGTAGCTAGCCACAAGATGATTATCTAAGATTGGTACTTTTATTGATCTTTTTTGCTTATTAAAATTTGTTTGTAGCAAGAGTAATTGAGGAGGAGATGTTTGGGATTGACAACATGTGTTGGATCTCTGCAAAGGCAACATTAGAAGCTTCAAGGCGTGCAGAGTTTTTAATTCTGCAGACAGGAATGACTGCCTTTGGGAAAGCATATTACAAAAACTATAGTGATCTTGTGCCCAATGTATGTCTATGGGATCTAACAGATTGTGCTTTAATACACTTTCTTTCGCTTAACAGAAGTGTTTGATGAGTATAGTTGTATCACAACTTATGTTGAACATTTTATACAGCTTGCAATGAAGCTTGAAGCACTTCGAGATGAGTATATGCGTTATGCTACAGAGAAGTGTTCATCGGTGCTACAAGAATACCATTTGGCAGTTGAAACAATCACAGGTCTGGTTCTCTTGTGAGTTTTTTGTTAACGAATGAACCATATCTTGGGGGATTTATTTAGTTCATGATAATTTATACCTGCTTTTAGAATTTAACTTTTACTGTGTTGCATTAGTTAGCAATTTTTGATAATTTCACATGAAGAGGTGCACAGCAAAAATTGCTACATGCTTACTTGTTTTGCAGATATTTTGCTTGAAAAGGGTAAAATCCAAGCTGAGGAGATTTGGGACATCTATAAGAGCGCTCCTCGTGTAGCTCAGGTTAGATCTTAAACTAAAGTAAAGCAGCACGTTGTCCTGTTTTATCATTTGCCGGCCATTACCATTGTTATACTTGTGCTTGTCTGTGGGATTGAGATTTTCTAATGACACATTTTTGGTATTTAATGCACGATTTGGAAGTATTCTCGCATTTCAACAAGTGATTTGGCATATATTTATTACTTGTGTCATTTGTTGGATTTTTTACGCATTACAAAGCTTTTGTATAGCAGGCCTATCCTCAATTTTTCTTTCTTTCTTTTTCTAATATCTATCTTCTTGGTTGAATAAATGATACTCTTTTGAGATTCAATTTTTTTCCGAGTCTTGTTTAGCCTCCTGTCAGTCCAGTTGATGAATATGGAGCACTGATTTATGCTGGACGATGGGGAATCCATGGGATCAGTCTTCCTGGAAGGGTTACATTTGCCCCAGGCAACGTTGGATTTTCGACCTTTGGGGCACCTCGCCCTACAGAGGTACAAGTCGAAACCTTGTTTTATATTAAGGTGCCATAGTTTGTCATACAGCTGATTTGTGCTCTTTCATTTTTCCTTCGTTTTACTGCAGACACAAATGGTTAGTGATGAAACTTGGAAACTAGTAGATGATATCTGGGATAAAAAGGTTCAAAACATTAAAGATGAAGCTACGAAGGTGATCGAAGAGGAGAAGGAAAACCCACAACTTTTAATGGCGAGCCATTTTCTTTGAGAGGGACTTAAACTTGACATTCAGGTTTGTTAGCGTTTGGTTATATTCCAACTTCAATTATCTTTAGTGTTCATAATTTTGGTTTTGGTTGTGGTGAGTAATTGAATAAGGTGACAATTGGAGCATGCTTTATTTAACATCAATTGTCATTTACAGATGCATCTATTTATTGGGAAAAGAACACAATCAATCTTGTCCAGAAATAGCAACAATGGGTTAACCTAATTAAGCTTGTTTTCTCTCATCTGATCTAATTTGCACGGTTAAACTTCGTGCTGCCCTGTTCTTTGAGAAGCTGCCCTTGCCCACTGTTCCTTTTCAATATGAATATCAACTTGGGATGCATATTATGAAAAGGAAGATTGATATATTCTTGAACAAGCTGAAGGGTACTGAAAAATGTTCAAATAATTCAATTTTGTGTACGCGATACCTTTTTTGCCACAGATGGAGCTCTGAGGGTTTTGGTGTGAGCTGTTATGTGAAATGCATTACTACCCACATTGTAATTTCTCACGGGGATTTTTGAGAGAATTGTAAATTTATCAAATTGTTTCAATAGTTTCATTGTAATCGATCGTACTCTTTAATGGTAAATTAAAGTGGAAAAATTGTTGCACCACTTTTCCTTTACATGCTTTTTTGAATCACCAACCCTGCTCCGCAGACAACAGTTAACTCATGTAGATCTCCCGCATTAGATCTGATGTAAAAGTGTAGTGATGTTTACCAATAGTGGTGTGCCAACATTAGTACACTAAATTTTATTAATCCAGTAGCCTTCATGTAAAACAATTCTTAATATTGATATATACCAATCTCTTTGTTGAGTTGAGGATTGTCTTGTATACACATCTTTGATTCTATGCAATACCATGCAGCCCCTCCTCTTTAGCATTGTATTATTTACTCCATTCTGGAGTTAGGGCCTTGCATTTCTGAATCCTAGATGTATTCACTGTTTGGACTCTATAATTTACACTTATAATAGTAACATCAACAATTATTAAAAGAAGATCAAGTTAAAAATTACTCTTTATCTTCATCTTTTATTTTCATTAAATTTAACGATTAAAGATGAATCACTTGTTAGAACTCTTGGTAAGAAAAACAATGTTCTTTTTTAAATTTTTTCTGAAAGTTATTATTATTTATAGCATAGAAATGAGAACGGGTGCTGAAGCAGAGTTTTATTATTACATTTCTACTTTATACTGTTTAGTAATTAAAAATTATTCTATGATTTTCAAAATAATTACAAAATCTTAACATGACTGTAAAATAATTACCTTTAATGACTGTAAATTCATTTTTTATTCAACTGTTGCCTCAGTAAGTGATTAATTACCAGTTGTTAAAAATCAATTTCATGATTGATTAGTGAGACGTTTACGAGGCCTATAACTGTCCGTCAACGTGTTAATTTCTTTACAAAGAATGCTTATAGTGAGATTCATATCTCTGAGGCGTTTATCAGTGTTACTCTTACATCTATCTAAAATTCAAATATAACAAAAATAAATCTAACTTCCAAAAATAAAAATAAAAATATGATTTGTTAATTTCATCATTTCTTTTATGATTTAGGATTTAGGTTTAAGAATCATAAAAAACCATTTTAGTTTAAATTCATTTAAAAACAATATTTAAAAGGATAAATATAATATTTAAGAGAATAAATATAATAATCTTTTAAAAATTAAAATTTATTGTATAAGTTTCTATTATGATTATAGAAATAAGTAACAATTTCAAAAAAATTGAAACTTATTTAGATTATATATGTATTATCCAGAATTTTTTTATTTAAGCTCTTATTATATCTTCATATAATGTGAAATTTTTTAAAATTGTTAATTTGTCTTTAAATAAATTTAAACTAAAATATTATTTTCAATGAAAGAAAGGGATGAAATGACTTAAATAAATCATATTGTTTTTTTCACTTTTTAGATTTTAGACCGATAAATTAGATTTATTTTTGTTATATTTGAATTTTAGATAGATGAATTAGATTATTTTTTGTTATATTTGATTAATCTTGTTCATAATGATATACTATATGAATATGTCACCGTCCTACATTTTGGAGATTGGACGAAGTGTGTTTGTGTCAATATTTTAATTAAGAACCTTACAAGTTGCGTCTAATGTTATGTAGTCTGTTAGGCCTCAACCTGCTTGACTTGTTCAGTTCCTATTGAATTGAAGCCTTTAGAAGTGAGGTTTCACAAGTTGTAGGATATCTGCAATTTGGTTTGTTATTATATCATACATAAGTTCAACCACCAGAAACCAGACATTAGAATTAGAAAGACCAAAGGCGCCGCTGTTTGTAAACTTTTGTTGTTAGTCAAGGGAACCAAAACCAGTGGATTCCATGGTTTTTCTTTCTCCTACTGTTTTGATAATTTTAAACCTCGGAGATGACAATTCTTCTTCATTGGTGCACTATATATATTCCACAGAAACCAACCCGTTTCTGTACATTGAAAAAGAAAAGTACTTGTGTGTTCTGTGCAAGTGATTACTGATCAAAAAGTCAATCAAGGAGTTTAAAAGCAAAGAAAATGGCTTCAAGTACTGCTGGAAAGGTCATAAAGTGCAAAGGTAACTGCATATTTACAACTGTACCTGTTGCATTGCAATTGTTTTATTTTATTTATTGCTTTAGTTTTTACTGCGCAAATGGTCTAACTAAGATATCCATTCATTGCTTTCCCAGATTGCATGCCTATACTAAGAGTTATTTGTGGAGTGTTTACTTTAGATACTACAGTGAAGAGTATAACCAACAATTAAAAATCTTATGAGTCTTGTGATTTTCTTTTTCCACTTTTTTCCCTAATTATGAGTCTTCCAATGTGTTTTCCTCATATGCTTGCCCAGTTGTTCGTGTTGAGCCATGCAACCATCAACTTTCTTTAATTGCGTTGCATGCATTTGTCTTATCTGCTTCTTCTTAATACACATAATATGTTCCTTTTTTGTAACTTTTAGTGATTAAATAATATGTTTTCCTCTCTTATGGCAAAGTGGTAGCGCTCTCACATAAGTGGTTACTTAAAAAGGCTACTCATCCCTAAGACTTTAACTTATAACCTTGATCATACATGAGTTGATTAATAGTACTACATTGCAGCTGCGGTGGCATGGGAAGCCGGAAAACCGCTGGTGATAGAGGAAGTTGAGGTAGCTCCACCACAGGCTAATGAAGTTCGTCTGAAGATCTTGTTCACCTCACTCTGCCATACTGATGTCTACTTCTGGGAAGCCAAGGTAATCAATGGTTCTAATTTCTAAATCATAGTAGTTCTGTAAGTATAACTGAACATATGCTGAAATTGTTAGATTGGATGTTTTACAGGGACAGACACCTCTATTTCCACGGATATTTGGTCATGAAGCAGGAGGGTATGCACAATTTCCATTTATAAAACAACAGCATCTTTCTTAATCTCAAATTTGATTGTATATATCTTATGTTTTAAACCTTTTTTTTTTCTTTGCTTTCAGAATCGTGGAAAGTGTTGGTGAGGGTGTGATAGATCTCAAGCCTGGTGATCATGTGCTTCCAGTCTTCACAGGGGAGTGCAAGGAGTGTGATCACTGCAAATCAGAGGAAAGTAACATGTGTGACCTCCTTAGGATTAATACTGACCGTGGAGTGATGCTGAATGATGGCAAGTCAAGGTTTTCAATCAAAGGACAACCAATATACCACTTTGTTGGAACCTCCACTTTCAGTGAATACACTGTAGTCCATGTTGGCTGTGTTGCCAAGATCAACCCCACTGCCCCACTTGACAAAGTTTGTGTTCTGAGCTGTGGAATCTCAACAGGTTAGAATAACTACATTCTGCTCTTTTAGTCAATTGTAGACTTTCTCTTTCAATTAAGTATATCATTGGTTTTGTTATTGAAGGTCTTGGTGCTACACTGAATGTTGCAAAACCAAGAAAAGGTTCATCAGTAGCTATATTTGGATTGGGAGCAGTGGGGCTTGCTGTGAGTTGCCTTGCCTCTTCCCAATAAAAGGAAATTTTGGTGCATCTATCACTGCTCAGTAACTGTTTTTGCTTTTACATTTTCTGTAGGCTGCCGAGGGAGCTAGACTTGCTGGAGCTTCCAGGATAATTGGGGTTGACTTGAATTCCAAGAGATTTACTGAAGGTGAGTAACAGTTAAAAAACCTTGTACCCGCACACACATGCGCTTACATTACATACGCACTAGGAAGAGTTTATTTGAACTCATGGAAGATGCTCATCATATTTCTGAAATCTCCTTTTAGCTTATTCTGATAAGCTTGATAGACTCACATCACTTTTAATAAGAATTTGTTAAATATATGCGTAGTTAAACTATTTCTCCAGATATGTTCATAAACACCTTAATCAGCTTGCTATTCAGGATCCTGATACATCAAGAACTTTAAATAACTCTGCATTGATTCTGTTCTGAATGTGCTTATTCTGGTCTACAGCTAAGAAGTTTGGAGTTACTGAGTTTGTGAATCCAAAAGATTATGACAAGCCAGTTCAAGAGGTTTGTCACCAACTATTAACTGACCAGTCATGAAATTATACACATCTTTTACGCTTACTTGAATCTCTTTAATTCATTTCAGGTGATTGCTGAAATAACTGACGGGGGAGTGGACCGAAGTGTTGAGTGTACTGGCAGTGTCGGTGCTATGATCTCAGCATTTGAATGTGTGCACGATGTAATGTTCCTCAAGCTTCTTCTCAAGTCATTTGATTTTTCCATGATTTTAACTGCAGTGTATCAATGGATGTCTTCAAATGCTAAGTCCTAAATTCTCATTCTGACTTCCTCTGTATAACTCTTTAGGGATGGGGTATAGCTGTACTTGTTGGTGTGCCAAATAAAGACGATGCTTTCAGAACTCATCCAATTAATATCCTAAACGAAAAGACTCTCAAGGGTACTTTCTTTGGCAACTATAAACCACGTTCTGACCTCCCATCAGTGGTGGAGATGTACATGAATAAGGTCAGTGGGTACATCATTTAGGAAGATTCTTAGTAGAATTTAAGTTAAAACTCAACCTTATAAAACTAGTAACTTATAAGATAAGATGAGTTCACTTATATGTTTTATCATTGCTTGTTTGAATTTGAAACTAGTGATTCACTTATATTTAATATGCATCCACACATTAGTTGAGATTCGAGATTGTTATGGTTATTGGTTTTTCTGTGATTGGAAACCATCTTAATCATGTGAACATGTTACATGCCACACTGTCACCTGATCAATCTCGGTAATTTCAACCTTTTCTTCATACCTTGTCATTGTGGTTAATGACTACACATGAGAGTTTCTTTAGTCAAAGCATGCTGGAAAAACAGTGCATAGCAATTTCTTTGTGAAAAGTAGCTTTCGTTGACTAAATGGCACTGTTGTTGGATTTAGACACTAAAATATATGTATTGTCAACCTTTTCTCATAGCTTTTCAGTGGGAAACTTCCGTTTGTTTTTCTTCTGATACTTCATGTCAACCTTTTGTAACTGCTCCTGACTTGGAAACTTACTCCTTTTCTTCTTTATTGTTTCAAATGTGACAGGAACTTGAACTGGAGAAATTTATCACCCATGAAGTACCTTTTTCGGAAATCAACAAAGCCTTTGAATATATGCTTAAAGGGGAGGGCCTGCGTTGCATAATCCGCATGACTGCATAGAATTATTCAAACAACTACTTTGATAGTCGGAAAATAAGTAAATAAAATATAATTGATTATGTCTTTAGCTGTGGTCATTGTAACGAAACAATCTTCATAAGTTTGCTTTAAATTTCATGGGGGAAGTTCAGTACTCATGTAAATATCGTGTTTATACAGAATAAAACAAACTACTGATGTATTGCTGGGATTGAAGTTGATAATCTTAAGTTGGAACAGTCTACTAAAAATCTCTAGAATGCTAATAACAATGCAGGATTGAAAATTTAACTTTCAATAAAGTTGAGTCACTAAACACAAAAGTTGTTACTTTTTACTTCTGTAAAAAGAACCCAATAATTGGAAGCTAAAGCTTCTGCAGTGACCAAACCACTATGAATTGCCAGAGCAGGAACATTTGAGACCATGCTTATATTGGATTGAGAGTCTAAATTTCTTGTTGGTTTATGACCCGTGACTCTAGGCTATAAAATGTTTGCTAGCAGACAACATAACATTATGAGTACCATACTTTCTACCTTCCAAATAAAGCCTTGAATCTATCAAGAGTTTAGTAAATACAAGAAGAAAAAACCAACTAGTTTTGACAACTTAAGGCTATCCCCCCAAAAAATACTTAAAAGCAAAAAATAATTTCCAAAGAGATTCTTTCACGAACAGAGCTTATCACGTGACTCTTGATCAAACCCTGTACATCTGTTATATGCAATATATAAAATATTGTGATAATTTCACATACCCTTACCCTTACAAACCTAAAGATTAAAGTAAAGTATACATGTAATCATGAAAACACAAGACAAAGCAGATCTAAATAAGATCTTAAGAAGAAAGGAATCATATAACTCTACTTCTTGACTTTATTGCCCCACTTTTCTGTATATGAATTGTCTCCTCTCTTTTCACCCCTCCCCCTCAGAAAATCTCAAGATAGCAAGACCCTTCCATACTCTATATGGCTTCTAAGATCTTCTTCCTGTTTCTCCTCTTTCTAGCATACCCTCATCAACATGCTTGTGTGAATGGAGATGCCACTCTGATCAAGAGAACTTGCAAGAACACCAAGTACTACAATCTATGCTTCTCTTCCCTCAAATCCGATCCAAGTAGTCCAAACGCAGATCCTAAGGGCCTAGCTGTCATTATGATCGGGATTGGAATGACCAATGCCACTTCCACTTCTTCCTATTTGTCTTCCAAGTTGCTTAGCCCCTCCAACAACACAACCTTGAAAAGGGTCATCAAGGAGTGTGCAGATAAGTACACATATGCTGGTGATGCTCTCCAAGCTTCAGTGCAGGATTTGCTTAATGAGGCTTATGACTATGCTTACATGCACATAACTGCTGCCAAAGACTACCCAAATGCTTGTCACAACGCTTTCAAACTGTACCCTGGTTTGACTTATCCTCTGGATCTTGCTCGTAGAGAAGATGGTTTGAAGCATATCTGTGATGTGGCAATGGGGATTATAGATAATCTTGATTGGTAGGTGTATACATTTCAGTATAGCACTTTGTTATGCAAAACCATGTTAGTTATATCCTGTCTCTGGTGTTAAGTTTGACAACTTTGTATCTTGTTATGTTCTTGGTATAATATATTAGACATAAAAGGATTAGTCTACTTGAATTTAACTAACCATCTTAATGTATTTATATACGGAGTACCAAAATTTGAGAAAATATTAGAAAAAATCCACATTCATACTTATATACTCATGTTTACAAAGTTTAACATTCTTTTAGTATCAAAACCGTTGCAATGCACACACTACACAAACAAAACAATCTTTCAAACATGTTATGTTATATGTGTATATATTTTAAAGTTTTTACATACAAATTATGAGCATCATATATTTTATTTACATATGAACATCACTATAAAAATAAAATAGTATCCACATATAATTAGTCAAAATAACTTTTTCCACCCTTGAAAATGGAATATGCAATCAGAATATCTAGTTCTTTCATGTCAATTGTGTATGTTGAAGACTTGACAGTTGATGTATACAGGACATAATAAAAGATAAAAGTTAGAAGAAAGCTAGCTTACACCCTATGAAATCTATTTATATTTTTGGCTTTCTTATACTAGGTAAGGTTGTAAACTTTTTCGTCAATCCTTTTTTTTTTTTACTAAAAACAAAAAATTGAAAATTGAAAACTTTACATGCAATAGCTATATAATCAAAATTAGTATTAATACACATTTTCCACTTCTCACACAAAGAAATACTAAAATGTAGTGTCCTTTGGATCTCAATAATATAAAAAACCGTAGTTTGTGGATTGCTTGATATGTTTTTTGTTATAAAAAGAATTTGAGACTCAAGTGAAATTAAATAAAGTTTAATAACAACACTGAATGATTAAATGATTTAAATAACCTGAAAGCACAAAACTTTTTCTTTGACTTTATTGTTAGAATATAATTTTCAAAAAGAAATAAAAGATCTCACACTACATTTCTAATATGTCTCCTCATCCTTTCTTTTGGTAAAAATGGAAATAAACTTTCCTCATCCTTTTTAGTTTAAAACCAAACAAATATAATAAGGAATTTCTCTAATAAAGGTTAAAATATATGGCAAACATTTATTCATTCATTTCCTTACCTTATTTTAAATAAAGGATATTGTTACATATATATTGAATTTTGCAATATATATGCTAACTCATGCATTCTAAATTAATATTGCCTTTTATAGATATACTTACATCTATACCCTGTTATAAATTGTACATATTAGTAACGTGGAAGATTTTAAAAAATAATTATTAATGTTTTTTTTTTCGAAATTGATGTCTTCCTTCTAGTTTTATGCATTAAATCTACATCCACTTGATCAAACATTATTTTTATACTCAGAATAATTTTTTTAATAAGAGAAATAAATATAAATGATCTAAAGTTTAACATCAATGTCTGAAAATAGGTACAATATACATGAAAGAAGCATCACAACCTTTGGAAGACCTTCTTCAATGACATGATTTCCATTGATCTTCTTGAAACTTTGATTATCATATAGTTTTTAGAGCATAATATATGCATGATAATATAAAAAATGCTATTATTTTAATTGTTATATATGTTAATTTTTTTATGTAGTTGTTATCTTAAAAGTCATACATTTAATTATGATTTAAAGCTTTTACAGTAATAATATAAAAGGTACTAAATTATAGTTTTTTAACTTATTAAAAAGTTAATATGTTTTATTATTAGTTTTAATAAAAAAATATTAATAATGGGGTAGTTGGGGTATCCAAATCCATTTACTAAAAGACTGTATATATTGAGTAAAGCTATGCAAAAGCTAATCTTTTTCAAAAATGTGTACTCCACAAAATTACTCTTATAAGAACAAAACTTAATTGTCAAGCATATATATTTCTACAATTTCAGCTCTCCCAAATTAAGATGCAAAGTACTTGTAAGCAACTCTAGTGAGGGTTGATTTTCTTCTTGAGTTGTAACTTTGGATAACTGTGTTTGGCTTTGTCTTCAAAATATTTTCTAATATGTAGCATTTCTATAAAAAACAGACTACTTTCAACCCAAAGACCAGTGTCACTGTTATATTTTCTTGTTTTTCTCTGTCCTTTTGAACATGCATTTCCCATATTTTCTCTGTCCCATTGTTAATATGTTTTATTGTAACAATGGTAACAAAGTAAAAGCTATTAAATCTGACATAAAGATAAAGTTGGGAGTGGTTGAAGTTGTTCATTTACATTTACGTATAAACTTAAGCACAGTTAAAAGGAATGCTAAAAGAACATTCAACTAAAGAGTAAAAGTGTATTAAATTTAGTTATCTGTATAAATGATAAAAGTTAAAAAATTCATGCCTCAACTTTTATTTACTATAATAATAGATAAATAATTAAGTGATTGGGTTAATTTTGCATGCTTTATATAGCGCTTGCCCACTTGTTTTGCAGCTGTTTAATGCTGCCAAAAAGGTAGATAAGGATTGTTCAAATAATTCATTTCCCACTAATGAAAGTGTATGAATTATTTGAGAGATAATAGTGCTAGGTCATAGTCAACTAAACAAATTATGAAAAAGGTTTAATCATTGTTTCAAGTTACTGTACCACAATAGATATCCCTGTGGAAGCTTGTGGAAGTTTTGCCTCTATTCTCCTTATAAAGAATCTAAAGATCTTAAACAAAGTTGATTGAAATATTTATTAAAAGTTGATTTACGATATTTTAGCTCAATTTGCCTTTTAACTATGCCTTTAGAAAGATATCTTAATTAAACCATCGAATTCATTTATGAAAGTATGTGATATTGTCAACTAGGTTTTTAAAATATGGAAAATAGCCTTTGAAATTGTACTCCATCAATCAAATTAGTCCCTCCAACCTAATTTTTTAGTGACATCCTCAATCAATAAACATTGTTGAATACGCTAAAAGTTTGTTACCTTTATCAAGCATAACCAAAGTAGATTTCAATACCTACGTCCCACCAATAGATTCCAACACCAACCATTCCTGTAACCTAGAATTTATGTTCTCTCTGAATGTTAGTTAACATATGTTTCACAAGAAAGTCATTAAGTAAAATAATTTCTTTAACTTAGATAGGAAATTTTACCATTTTTTAAGACATTCAAATTAATTGAATTCGGATTGATCTCATTTTTTTTTTTCATTTTTCAAATGTCTTATTTGAAAAAATAATTTAAATTTAGTGAATTTTAATTATTTTGTTTAGATAAAAAAAAATTTAAGTTACCACCAACTTCAAAAAAATCATTTAAATATTAAATAATTGTTAAAAATTCAAATAATATCAATATTGATAATATTTTGTAATAGATCTTGATTGATGTTATTTTTCAAAGTTCCTCCAGATTTTTTTTTTTTAATTTTATATTCGTAAAACTTTTTCTCAATTTATGTTAATCAGATTATTTCCAAGTTTTGATACGTTAGATCGGATCAGACCTAGGTAGGATAACATCGGGTTAGGTTAATGCAAGGTTGAGCTGAGTCAGCTCAGGTCAGAGTCAAGCCTAATTGACCTAAGCTTAGGTTTTAAGTTCGTTTGGACCAAGTTGAGTCGAGTAGGCCCATACTAGGTTGATTTGGGTTGGTCCAGCCCAGGTCAAGCTGAGTGGACCCAAGTTGAGCCGATTCAAACCTAGCCAAGGTAAACCTGAGTGGACCGAGCCAAGGTAAACCTAAGTGGACCGAGCCAAGGTTGAGCTGAGTCGTCCCGAGCCAAGGTCGAGTTGAGTTGGCTTGAGCCTAGGTTGAATTGAGTCAGCCTGAGTCTAGGTCGAGCCAGTTTAGGTTGAGCCAGCTCAGGTTTAGCCCAATCGAGGAAAGCCCACATTTAATCAGGTTGGGGGCAGGTCAATGTTCATTTGTGTCGGGGTTAATCCACGTTCAGCTGAGTTGGGCTAGACCTAGGTTGGTCCTAGTCCGATCAAGACAAGATTGAGTCGACTCCTCTTGGACCCAAGTTGAGCCAAGTCGACCCTTGCTCGGTTGAGTCGAGTCAGGCAAGCCTACATTCAGTTGAGTTGGAGGGGGTCCATGTTCATGTGAGTCAGGGTGACCCATGTTCAGTTGAGTTGGGCTAGTTGAGGTTGGTCCTAGTCTGATCAAGACTAGGTTAGGCCTAGCCCGATAAAGACAAGGTTAAGTATAGTCTACCGAGGCACATCTAGATTTAAGTCAACCCGAGCCCGGTCGAGTTGTGTCAGCCCGAGCCTAGTTGAGTCAAGTCAACCTAGGCCAAGGTGGAGGTGAGTTAGCAGAGGCTCAGGTCGAGCTAAGTAAGGAAAAACCCACATTCACTCAGTAAGGGTGGGTCCACGTTCATCTGAGTTGGGATTGACCCATGTTTAGCTGAGTTGGGCTAGGCTTAGGCGTGTCCTAGTTTGATTAAGACTAGGGTAGGCCTAGGTTGATCAAGATCAGGTTAAGTCAAACTCCGATCAAGCCAAGTCGGTCTGAATTTGGTCTAGTCGAGTCAGCCTTGGCCCAGTCGAGTTGAGTCAGCTTGGGCACAGTCAAGACGAGTCGTCTTGGGTCTGATCGAGGCAAGTCGACTCATGCTTGGTCGAGCTGAGTTGGCGTGGTTCAAGTCAGGTGGAGCTGACCCAAGTCCTAGTCAAGCCAAGTTAGGGCGAGATCATGTTCAGTTCAGTTTGCTTAGGCCCATGCTGAGTCAAGTTCGGTTGTGTCCAAGTTGAGCCATTGTTCAGGTTGGGATTGAGCCTAGGTGGGATCGAGACAAATTAGGCTAGGTTTGACCAAGTCAAATTGGTTCCGTGTTGGGCCAAGGTCTCGGGCTGGGGCAATGTCAAACTAAGTTAGGTTGATCTCACATTAGGTTGGACCAAGTCTACCTAGGCCCAAGTCAACCCAAACTACATAGACCAAACTATGAATTTAAGAATATGAAGAGTTTTAAATTCTTACAGTGAAGGCCAATCTTTAGAGAAGGAAAACTTGAACCCAAGCTAGTAACAACATTCAAGGATCCGTGTTTGTTGTGTTTAGCTTCTCATCCTGAACTATTATTGTAAGATCTTATCATGAGTTGCTAAATCTATATTGCTAAGATTGAATGACTATGTGATATTTCAAAATTATTGTTGTTTATAGATGCATGTTTCTCTTTTATATTCAAATTCTTTGGGTCTGGTAGTGTACTTAATGCTCAATGGTGAGGAATGACCATTGATTGTCCATAGGGCATGAATGAGGCCAAAAGGTGATTTCATGTTTTTGGATCCTATCCAGCCAGTCATATGATTCAATGGTCGTAGAGTGTGGAGCTGAGACTATGGTGAATTGTTTCATACTAATGCAGAGATGAGTCATAATAGTGGCTTATTGCTCTATATAACCTTGCACGAGGAATCAACTTGGTTTGACTAACCAAGGAACATGAATTTTGAATAAAACATTGCATTTATAAATAACAATAACAAATAAAAAGCACAAAGCTAAGTCATTCCCAACATTTGTGCTATATTGTTATTTCCTTGTTTTCAATGATTTGTCAAAGACTTCACCTCTCCATCTAATTATTATTATTATTATTTATAGTTGCTATTTATAAATATTACATGTAAATCATCTCCAAATCACATATCACTTTTTTTAGATTATACTAACTTTTCTAACCACTAACCCTTTTCATTTTTTTTTTATTAATTTTCAATTTTTCTTTGAAAAAGAATCACTTTAATTGCACTTGCATGTTAACAAGAGGAAACTCCTTTTCAAAAGATTTGTTGTTTGAGCAGAACGTTGAGAAACTTTTAAGATCTGAAAGAAAAAAGCTCAAACAAAGACAAGGAGATTAAAAAAAAAGATCAAATCCAACCTCACCTACCTCGCCTAACTCTCAATCCCACATAACCCAAATTGAAGAAATGACTGAAAATAGAAAAAATGAAGTTGGTAGACTATGCTATTCAACAAGGACCAAAATATTTTCAAGCATAGCCATGTCCACTGCAACAAGATCATTAAAGATGAAACCAACATTTTAAAGCTTGATAAGTAGTCATAAATCGACAGGAATGGATCATGAGGATATCCCTATACCCATTTATCCACTTTCTATGAATTGATAGGTATCATGGGATTTGAAGAAAGGGATATGGAATCAATTAACTTAAGATTATCCCCTTTCTCATTAGCTTACAAGGCAAAAGAGTGACTTAAATCCTACCCTAATTAAATCTTGAATAATTGGAATGATATTGAGGAGAAATTCATAAACAGGTTTTTTCCACTCTCTTTGATTTATTAAATTCAAATATGATATGTCTACATTGAGGCAAGGACTAGACGAGTCTACATTCAAAACCCTTTTGAGAAAATGCCATAATAAAAAAGTTGGAGGACATAGTGAGGTTGATGTAACAACAATTAATCATGATGACGAAAAGACATGTTGCAGACACTTCAACAGGTACTAGTCAAGTTCACCCCAGTATGCCGAAGACTTTGGTGATCACTTCCTTCCTTAATGACCACTTACCGTGTAAGTTAAATTACTTGCTCATTGTGTTCTATGTTTTTATTTCCTTATATTATTATGTAAATATAGCTTTCATTTCATTTTAACTATTCTTATTTTTTCTTACATGTACTTCCCATTGCTCACTCAGTCTTATACTTTGGAAAACATTATATCTATTAAATTGAAAACTTTTTTTTCCCAAATTATGTAATATTCACATAATATTTGTACTTTCTTTCATTAACACATTGACTGCTATTATATTTTAATTATCACTTCTTCTTATGTTTGGTATTTTTAATTTATATATTTTTTTTATTAATTTATGGATTTCAAATTGGACTTTATTTGGATTAAAAATTACCGATTGTCATTAGATTGCAAGATTGGAAATTAATCACTAGTTTATAATTAAAGACTAATTTAGAATATAAAGTAATTATTAGCTAAAACCTGTGTAGCTAATGCTAGATATCAATTTAAAAGTTATTTTATAAATTTATATTAATAATAGAAACTATTTTAGATATCAAATAAGTTTTAAGTTTATAAAATAGTATCTAACTTAATCAACATTGATGACTAATTATTTTATGTCTCTAAATTAATTGTTATTTAATAATTTTTTTATAGTATATAAAACTTGTTGGTAATCTAATTGATAAATATAAAATAACATCTAATTATATAAATTTATCATACAAATAAAAAAAATTCTATGTAAAAATATATTATTATGTACTTATAACTTTTATTTTTTTTAACTGATGTTATATTTATTTTTTTAAGTTGTATATGTTTTTTTTTAATTTGAATTATTCATTTTATGAAAACTATTTTATTTAATGAGTATTAATAAATTTAAATTTTTATTTATTTCATAAATTATATTTTATTTTTCAATTTAAACAAATTATTTTTTATCTACCATATGAATGCTTTTTACAATTTTTATAATGTACTAGAAAAACATTAACTAAAAATTAATTTTAAATATAAAAATATTAATTACTATATTTTTTAAATTAGATACTATTTTATAAAATAAAATATTATTGATTTGTAAAAAAATTCTATTCTAAATTGATATCTAATTAACTATAAATGTTTTACCTACAAAGTATAGAATCTAAAGTAATTGGTAACTAAATATAATTGATAGCTAAATCTTGATAATTAATAGATACCAATTTAAAAATTATTTTATATTTTTCATTTATAATAAAAACTACTTTAAATACGAATGTTTATTTTAGCTTATAAAATAGTATTGAATTTAATTAATATTAATTATTATTTTTTAAAACTAATTTCTATTTAATAATTTTCTTGTAATGATATATTTTTTTATATATGAAAAATTTATACTTTTATTTTTTTAATTTTAAGTAAATAAAAAATTAAATGTAACCTAACAAATAATAAAATAGTGCAGAAATTATATCTATAAAATTAAAAATATATAAAAATAGATAAAATATTAAAAATAATAAAATAGTACAGAAATATAAAAATTTAAATAAACTTGAAAATAATTAAAGGAACTTGTAATTAATATATTAAAAAAATTTAATTTAAGCATTAAATGATTAAATAAAATTTAAATTCAATTGAAATAATGAATAGCGTGTCCGGTTTCTCCTCCTATAAAAATGCATTTGTTCGGTCCAATTTCAGAGGCAAAAATTTCTGTCATTTTCTTGTACTTTCGACTCCTATAAACAAGATCTTTTCCATGTTTGTTTTCCTATGTGACAATGGCAGAAAAAACTGAATTATCCAAGACTGAAATGGCTGAAAAAAATGAATCATCCACGACGGCAACGGTGAAGAGCGCAGAGGAATTGGAAACGCACAAAATGAGCAAAGGAGAAGCGAGTGAGCCTCCCATTGAAGAACTCAAGAAGCTTACAATCATGAAGGAAGAAGAAGAAGAAGAACCGACGATTAAGCTAAAAACTTCTGAAGGCATCATCTACTATGTGGAAGCCTCCATCGTGAAGGAGATGGAAACGGTGCAGTCTGTGATCGATGCCACTGGAGCCAGCCCCGGCGTCACCATTCCTCTGCAAAACCTAACCAGCTGTGAACTGGGCAGGATCCTCGAATTCCGGGCGAAGCGGAGCCGTGTTGGCAGCAACCCGATTGCATTGAGAAAGTTCGACGAAAAGTTCATGGCGAAGCTGACCCCTGACCAGATGAAGGAACTGTACCTCACTGCTAACTATCTCAACATGAGTCATTTAATGGATGTGATATCCAGGGCAATTGCAAACTTCATCAAGCACAAGAGCGCTGAGTTTGCGCGGGATTTCTTCGGCGTCGTTAGCGATTATACGCCGGAGGAGGAGGCGGCGTATCGTCAGGCCAACGCATGGGCATTCAAAAACTTAGACAAAGAGTCAGGTAAATTACCCTTTCCGTTCTGAAAATTACTCAGATGCTAGGTTAAATTGAAGTTACTGTTCTTAACAATTGTGCAAATACTACTTTATGACTTAAGAATTAGGGTTGCTAGGTGAAAATACTTGTAGGGTATTATAGCTCCAAGATTTTATTATCGAAAGAAAAAGAATTATATATAAACAAAGTATTAGAAGTTCTCAAAAACATATACAAAACAGAAAATGTTTTTAAAAAATAGTTACATATTCTTCTTCAATCCTATCTTTATTTTTCTCTGGTTATATATGGTGGTGAACAAAATTAGTGTTACATTTGCATGTTATAGTTCCCTCCCCGAAAAACCTTCTCCATGATGCTTTTCCACTCACAAGATATTGTAGTTGATTCTAGTTTTGTATTGTGCACCAATCCGTTGCATCTACACCTTACCTGTGACATATTGTAGTTGAAATACAATTTCTTTCTTTTATCAGCAAAAGAACAAATAATAGACTTAGATTACACCATTCTCACTACCTAAGGAAACTCCCACTCCATAACTGCTTTCAGGTTTTTCATTTCTATATGCTGCAGTTTTGATTCATTTTCCTTATTCAGTTTTGCCTCCCAAGCCTGTGTCACTCCCCATAGTTGAGTTTGTTGAAAACTAAAACTTCCTTTGCATCTAATCTCCCATCTCACATAGTTTTCCATAACTTGTTCCATTTCCTGTTAAGTTTCAGTGAAATAAATTGTTGAAAGTGATGTTTTGCTTGATTATAATAGGATGTACTTTCTCTAAACCACTTATTTCACATGTTCCACACTTGACATGCTATCATGCAGGTAAAAAGCAAATGGTTAATTGATTAATCTTTTGATCCACACATACATAGCACACAAAATACTTTTTATCTTTATTTCCCTGTGGCATATACAATAAGGGGAAATATATTATAATACAATCAATATTGAAACGAGCACTATACAATGGTATTATAATTATTATCACAAATGGCACTATATCAAACAAATATATAATGTGCATATATATTAATTATGAGACTTGGAACATATTATAGTGCATGCACTTCATTGCTAATTATACAATTGTAACTATAGTATGATATTTGTTTGTATTGATGCAGTGTAGCGTGCGGGGAAAATGTTTGTTAGGATATTCTTGACTAAAGTGGACTAAAGTCGCTAAGGAATAAATCATAAGAGCTGGTTTCACACAACATTACCCTTCAGCATATTATAAATCTTGTGAATGATTATATAAAACGAGGGTTATCTTGTACTCTGTTATCAAGCTCTGCATTATGGCCTCAAATATATATGTATTAACAAATTTACCCTTCTGGACAATGCAAGCATGCCCAGTATTTTATGGTTTGCAATTACAGATAAGAATTTAAGGGAGCCTAAAGTTATAATTTAGTTTATAACTAATTTGTTGAAACAAATAAGTCAAAAATATAAGGAATAGGTAGTTGATTTTTTTTTATGTAATTAAAACATAATTAAAACTTATATTTTAAGAAATAATAAAATCAAAATGTAAAAAATATAAATAATTAGTATTTTTTAAATAAATAAATATTGAATAACGAACGTACCTTCCATTATTGAAACTTAATGAGATTATATTACGTATTTACGAGAGTTGAGTAAAAGTACATGTAAATTTGAATAATTTGAATTGAAAATTGATATATGTTATATCAAATTGAAAAGTTATACTTGTATTTGTATTTAGATATTAATCTAGGTCCAAAAAGCATATAAATATAATTTTATTATTTATTCACTTGAGCATTATAGAATTTTATGCATATGGATCTCCACTTAATATGTTTCATCAACAAAGTTTGACAACCATTTTGAAGAGGAATCATGTTGACTAAAGATCGGTTTCCTCTAAGTTTTTCCCAATCCACCTCGAGTGGTTCTAGTTCAACTTCGATAAGAACATTTGACACCCACTGTGGGATCTAGGTAACACTATTTCCAGACCACAAATCTTAGTACTCACTAAAAGTCAGACTATCACATCAACATCATCATATCGTGAGATGGATTCATCTTCCCTGGATGCTCTCAAAGCTCATGTGGAGAGTATTCTATAGAGGAATGAAATCAATGTCTAAAACAATATCGTTGGCTTGTAGCACAATTTCTTTGAGATTGTCTAGTGAGTTGAGCTTCACTTAGACCCTCTAGTAAGTCCAACATAAAGGGACCATTTAACATGTTTAACACTGTGAGACCGTCTATCATGCTTTACATAGTGAGACCATCTAACAGGTTAATCATTGTGAGATTATCTAGCATATTAAAGTTGTAGACTTGTCTAACTCTTTTTGAACACAACGAGACCATCTAATGAGTTTAACTCTAAAAGACTAACTAGCTTGTCTAACTTTTTTTGAACATAACGAGACTGTATAATGAATTTAAATATAAGAGATTGTCTAACTTGTTTAACTCTTTTGAACGTAATGAGATCGTCTAATGAGTTTAACTGTGAGAGACCATCTAATAGGTGTATTATAGGACCGTCTGAGAGGTTTAATCCCAATAGACCGTTTAATGTGTTTATTTTAAGTTTTGCACATGAGGCAACTTTTTTATAAAATTTAGCACAACATATAGTGTTTGTTTTCATCAAAACATTCATAGACGTAATTATCCTTATAAGATCATCTAGTGGGGTATTAGACCATCTAATAGTGATTAAACCATCTAGTGCCTTAAAACGAGCCAACTTAGCTGGTTTTCACCTCTTCGCACCCAAGGCCATGAAAGCTCGACTTTGAAACAAATGGAAGTGATTGTGTGTTGAAAAGTACAACGAATCCTCAGATACTGAGGGACATGTCAAGGCTGACCTCATCTAGGCAAACATTTTTTTATTTAGACTTTTAGGAGTACATAGTCAATTCTTTCCTACTAATCTCAAAGGACCAATCATCAAATGATATTATTGTCTACCTTAAAATTCCATAGACACATTTGATACTTTTTGTGCGAGGTTCTCAACTTGGTTTGTTGGTTGCAAGCCGATGTTCGCATGCTCAGTCTCACTCCAACACGTCATTCAAGGAGATGTCAAGTCCCTACAACAATATAAGATGGTTTGCCAAGGCATCCACTAGTATTCCCGATTTGCATCCGACCTTGACCACACATTCTCTATTTGTAGCACTTCATCCATAGATATTTTTTTGACTCTTTGTATGTCAATCCACCCGCCAATATGATTTCAATCTAGGCCTTCACAATCATGTATATCAAAATTGTAGAAACCTTGTAAGCCAAAAAAAAAGGGCAAAGGCTCAGTCTACCACTTCAGCTCCCAATACTCAAACTTTCAAGAAGAGGTGTGTCAGGAAATATGAAAACTACACTTTTCTCAATGTTAGCCGAGATGTCACAATCTAATAAGCATTTAATCTTGAACTAGTTCGAATACCTCAACCTACATATTCTCCTCCGTTCATTGAGGTTGTTTAGACTCAACTTGTTGAATTTCAGTATGGTAGAGAGCTTTAAAGGTTTAGTCTGGATGAAGCCCTAACCAACATACCTTGTTGATACTGCAAAACCTCGATTCGGTCTAGATGGAGCCTTAATAGCCATACCTTATTGATACCTAAAAATGGTTCGGTCTGGATGTAGCCTTGACAGACATACCCTGTCGATACCTAAAAATTCGTTTAGGTCTGGATGGAGCCTTAACAGGCATACCTTGTCGATACCTAAAAATTTGGTTCAGTCTGGATGAAGCCTTAACCGGCATACCCTGCCGACACCTTAAAACAAATAATCAGACTGATTACTCAACTTGTTCAATTTTCTTTGTTCAATTAAGTTAGATGAACACAACTTGTTCAATTTTTCTTTGTTCAATTCATTATCTGACTGAGGAACCTAACTTGTTTAAATAAAGATACAATATGCGAAGAAACGACCATTTCATTAATGAAGAAAGATAGGAGGAGGCCAAACTTCGGCCTCGAAGGTAAAGTGATAACAGGCCACATCCCGACCGCAGGAAGAAAAAACTAAAGTCTGAGACTTACTGGTCTTTGCAGGTTGAGTTGCGCTCTTCAATGCCCTAATCTTCGCCCTCAGCAAGATCCGACCCTCAAACACCTCGTTTTCGGGATCGAACTCACCAAACAGTAGAGAACCATTGTAGAGGACGTGAGCCTATCGAACGGCTTGGAAAAAACTTTGGTTGAGCAGCTCTAAAGTCTCATCAATGTTCCTATCCGGCTTCGCCTCGATCGCTCCATTCTCGGCCTCTAACTCGGAGTTCTCGGCAAGCATTGAGATCTTGTTATTCGCCTCCTCCACGACCTTCTTCATGCGTGCATTCTCGGCCACCATCTCTGCAACCCATTGCTCGAGCTCAGTTGCTCAACCCTCGGCAATCTCGCGTTTGGCGCCCTCTCGAACAAGCTTCTCCGCATACTTGGTGTTAGCCGCGAGAGACTGTTTTAGGTTCCTCGAAGCCTTCAAAATCTCATGCTCGAGCCGAGAGATCTCCTCGTTGTGATTACCATGGTGCTCAAAACCCAGGCGGGCCAGGACGAGTGCTCAACACATCATTTCGATGCTACCTTGGAGAAAGTCCTCCGAAGGGACCCCTAGATGAGCTCTCAGGTCGGCTCGAGCAGGCCAATCTTCACCCCCTCGCAAATTGTAAGTCACCCCCAACATCGATAGGGGTGACATGGAGACCTCCATTATACGCTCGGTCGCATGAGGGGGATCGGGCGATTGAAGTCGTTTGTTGGTGGCGAGTCAACGTCGATTGGAGAGCGCCGATGAGGGTGTCGTGTTGGCATTACCCTGAGAGAACGGGTGGTCGTGGCTTTGTTGCCCCCTCTCTCGACATCTTCTTGCTCTTTTCTGAAGGGCAACACCACCGGCCGACCCTTACCCGACCGCCAAGGCCTCAATGCTTGGCTTACCCTTTCGCTGGGCGACCCTTTCCTTAAAAGGCGTCAAGCAAGCCCTTTGCCTGAGGAGTATTTTGGTTCATGATTTCTACAACAATAAGAAGCAAAGTGTTAGTTAAAAACAAAGAAATCGACCGAGACTAGAGAAAACCAACATACCCTTAAAGGCTACCCAACGAGATGCTTTCACATACATGGTTATCAGCTTCCGTGTAGGTAGTTTCCTCGAGAGCTTATCAAACAGAGAAAGAATCTCTAATTCCTCGGCATCCATGGTCGGACATACTCCTTAAACTTTTGAGGTTTCCTAGTCCAAGACATAGGAAACCTCGACCGACCAACTTCGTCAAAGAAATATGGCATGGATTTCGGTCGGATGAACACTTTGAAAAATCTTTCTTTAAAATTTTTGTACGAAGTGGTGTAGGAGCTGAAGAGGATATTACCCGACTGAATGATCAGTGAATGCCACTGAATAGGCTCGGTTGGGTGGGAGGTGTAATAGCTTAAAAAACATGAAGGGGTAGGATGCAAACAAAGAACATCGCATATCAGGTGGAAGGCCTGGATAGACACCCAGGTATTGGGATGAAGTTGGGTAAGAGCCACGTTGAGCGCCTTAAGGGCGCCCATCATGAAGTTATCGAATGGTAAAGAAACATGTAATTCTGAAAAAGGACAAGAATACATATAGAAGAAAGGTAACTCAGTGGGAGACCGACCTAGACATATGGTCTCGGTCGGCAAGCACGACTCAACCCTAAAGAAGCTAAGGCTAGCATCTGCCTTCAAAACTAGAACCTGTCCAAAAAATCATCGATAGAGCTCTCGGTCGTAAAGACAGAGGTGATTCTGGTTACTTTAGGATCCACCTCAAGGAAATCTGACCACTGCCCGGTTCATCCCCTCTAGCCACCTCCTCTACATGGTGCAACACTTGGATTGCACCGACCGATAGAGGCTCGGTCGTGGAGGAGTCAGAAATAGAAAACGAAGATGAAGACAAAGATGAAGACGAAGAGGAAGAGGGACACACGAGACGAAGATAATGGGTGGCTGAAGAAGAAGAAGAGGTAGGACGAGACAGATAAGACATGACTAACCTTATGAAGGCCGAAATACAACTGAGATTTGATGGGATAAAATTAAATATTCTCACATTCAAAGGGAAGAGTGATCCTGATGCTTACTTGGAGTGGGAAATTAACGTGGAGCATGGTATGAAGAACCCATGGTAGAATCTTGGACATAAATGAAAAGGATTATGAGGAAGAGATATATTCCAGTAAGTTACAATAGGAATTTGCAACTCAAACTTCAAAGAATGACTAAAGGAAATAGAAGTGTGGAAGAGTATTTTAAAGAGATGAAGGTAACCATGATTAGAGCTGGAATGAATGAAGAAAATGAAGCAACCATGGTTAGATTTTTGAATGGATTGAACCACAACATTAGGGATGTTGTGGAGTTGCAAGAGTATGTTGACATGGAGAACTTGTTACATAAGGCTAACCAAGTAGAACAACAACTCAAGAGGAAAGGAATCATGAGGAGGAGTTCTAACCATAATAATAATTTCAATTGGAAGGATAAGATTATGGAGGATAAAGGAGTTCCCTCAAGTTCAACGAGATCTTTAAGTGGAAAGTCGTCTAATAGATATAATCTTCATAAATAATATTATTAATAATTATAAATAGTGTTAATATTATAAATAATATTAATTTTTTTAATATTTTTATTAATAGTATTTATATTATTAATATTACTAATACTATTATTAATAATAATATTATTCATATTATTAATATAATACTAATTATATTAATATTATTAATTTTATAATATTAATAATATGTGTGCTTATTAGTTATGATTATTATTATTATTATTATTATTTATGATTTTATAATTATTCATATTATAATAATATTTTTAATATTATATATATAATTATTATGATAATAGTTGGTAGGTAATAGAGATTCGTGGGTGATAATTCGTAGGTAATTGAGATTCGTGGGTAATATTTGGTAGGTAATAAAGATCTGTGAGTAAAAGTTATAGGTAATAAGATCTGTGATAATAGTTGGTAGATAATGTTGAATTATCTACGAATTATGAATCCGTGGGTAATATTTGTAGGTAATATTGTTCGTGGATAATATTCGTAAGTAATGTTGTTCGTGGATAATATCCGTAGGTAATGTTGAATTTACCTACGGATTCAGATCCGTGGATAAAAATTCATAAATAATACTGATTTTTTTTTGTAATGTTACTTAATATTATCTTTTTATTGACAATTAAATTATTTAAGATCACATTATTAATATTTCTCTATTTGATTTATATAGTTATGTTGAAGGAAGTTCATAGTTAGGAAATCAAGGACTTTTTACTTACATATGTTAATACAAAAACGAAGCCCAGGCAGGACAAGGAATACGTGTCTAGAATGTTGATGCCGGAATCCGCCATCTTAATAGTAGTTAAATTTATTGTAAGAATCACTTTAGGGTTAGTTAAATCAGAAAATTTGGAAAATACAAAAAATAAAAAAAATTATTTTAGAAAAAAAAATATTCTATTAATTAAATTATATATTATTTTAAAAATTAAAAAAATATTAATATTTAAATTAATTTGTATTATTAATAAATAATTTTTAAATTAATATTTAATTAGTTATCAAGATTATAACTATCAATTATTTAGATTATAAAATTAGTAATTATAATCTTAAGAGCTAATTAGATATAATTTTAAAATTATTTATTATTATTAAAAATTTAAAATTTCAACATATTAATTGAGTTCATTGAGAGTAATAATTCACTAATACCGTAATTAATATTATTGAATTTGTATATATACGTATACACCCTAATTGAAAGACTGCAAGCACATGCAGCAGTATCAATATAAAGAAGTAGCTGATAACCTGTAACAGGCACTTTTGTATTTATGTACTCTCAATGACTCAAACTGTTGTCTTTGTCTGGTGGCCATGTGATTCAGTAGTTTACTAAAATGGATCAACGTCATACAATTTAATTAGAGATCATACACTTAAATAAATGCAATTTGTATTCACACGTAGAGAACACACTACTAAAAAAAACCGGTTTTAGCATTGATCAAAAACTGAAAGAACATAGAAAAGTCGACGTTAAATCATGATTAACATCGGCATTGTATCGAGGAGGCCGAGACACTCCTCTTAAATGATATACGTATTCGATATTAACACTCGTACGATACTTGTAGGATATATATCGGTAGAGTGTCTAATTCAAACATATTCAGTTAATTCCGTCTATGTTTTGTTAAGGCAAGATTGTGATGAGGAGTCGTCTTCAGTGTTCAGTAAGTTGTGGAGAAGTAAAGTCTTGTTTGGCTTGTTTGGTATCTTTGTTTCGAATGGCTTGGAGTGACGACTGTGATTCACATTGATCCGGTGTCAAATTTGTCTCAGTTCGGGTTGTGTAATACTTTAGGTTTGGTTAACGAGTTTTGGGACGTAATTTGGGATGGAGTGGTGAGTGAAATCTGGAAGTACAGGAATAACATAATTTTTAATAAGGGTAAGATTGATGCGTCAGAAGTTATTACAATGGTCCAAGTTAAGGTTTGGTCCTGAATTTTCTCTAAGTCTCGTTTTAGGTCGCTCTCTTATCCTAATTGGTGTTTGAATCCCCTGGCTTGCATGCGGTTGGATCGTTGATGTTCTTCGTAGTTACTGTGTAGACTGTGTTCCTTAGTTTTTGTGGATTTGTCTGTTTTTGTGTCTGTTTGCCAGGGATTTCTTGGGAGGGCAGAAGAGATTAAATTGCAATTGTATAAGTGTTGGATCACCCCTGGAGTGATTCATATTTATTAATTCATTTTGTTGATAAAAAAAAGTATCTAATTCAAAAAATATTTGTTGAATTTCTGACAATTCTAGTACGATCTTTTTAAAAATTTAGATTTATTGTATAAATTTTTATTATGATTATAAAAATAACCAAAAGTATTGAAAGATGATGAAATCATGGAAGATACGCATACAATAGCCTTATAGAATTTTAAAAAGAAAATATCATCTTCTCGATTATAAAATAAATTGTCTAACACTTGAGATTCTCCAGTATTAGATGTGTGTCTTCAAAGCTTGGAAAATCTTTGCAATCTTAAATTTAAATGGGTATAGAGTTTTTTTACCTTTGTTGGAGTCATCAAAGTCTTACCAATGAATTTTTGGATACCAAAATTATGGAATAACATACATCATCTAGATATTATTGATAAATTGGCCTGACCCATCTGATTTAATATCATTATAAATCAAGGATCTCTTTATAAGAGCATAGTACGTACCTTGGTTTGAGGTGTCTTATGGTATATTAAAAAAAATATAATTTCATCCATGGATCCATAAGGTATGGATCAATTCATTGTCGTGTCACTGAAAAGTGTTCAAAGATATAATGTCTTATTGATAACAATATTAATATCAACACCAATGTTGGTTTGCTTCAAACTTAAGTTGTCTTCTCCACCCTTTTTTAGTTAAGGATGGAAGGTTTACATAGCCTTCGAGAGGTGTTTTGTGATACCTCTTCGCGATGTTCTTTAAAAATTTAGGAGAGTTTTTCATAAAATATTGTAGTAAATTGAAGAGCGCATATCCTTTTCAAGGACCTCAAAGCTATGAAATATTAAGGTCCTTAGAATATCAAGATGTCCATTGTTAAGTTCTCTCTTCATGCCATCCATTTTTCAAACTCTAATGTTGTTAAAGGTTATAAAATATCTTACTACAATGCATGCTTAACTAGGGGTGTCTCTCTATACGAGTTGGAATACTCCTAAAGTGTTCTCTTTTATTTTATTAATTCATTGTTGATAAAAAAAAAAAAATCTTGCTACAACGCATTGAGACATATAATAGAAGAAAGGAATGATATTCTTTCAAGCACCACAATCATTCTTTAGTGAGTCTCCCAAAGTTAAAGGATTTTTTTATATTGAAGAATGTGACAATTTGGAATATATATTTTCTAAGTTTTTAGTCCAAGGGCTAGTAAGTTTGGAAAGTGTGAGAATTGTTAGAAAGTTGAAGTTGAAGTGTGTATTTGACAATGAAAAGAAACATAATCTTGCAGTTTACCAGAGTTTCCAGCAGATTACTATTAAAGAAGGAACCCCTATTATGTTTCCTTTTGTATCTTGTCATTTTTCAATTTTCAATCATATTTCTAATTATAATTGACCAACTTTATTCGCATAACTTTTTTTTTTTTTTTGTAAGACAAGTTTTTTTGGTTCTTATATCACTTGACTCAACTTAATTAAAAATAATTTTATTATTTTGACAATAACACTTCGCTCACATGTGTTGAGATTTGTAAACAAAGTTAACCAAGCATAAAGATTCCAATAAACTAGAACAACGAAGTTGTGCTTCTCGAGTTTTTAATCACATATCTAATGCTCAAACACAAATTTGAAGCTGCAACCTCTAACCATAAAACATGAATTAATAGGATACAAAACACTGTCAAAATCAAAATCGCAACATAGAACTTATCTTTAGGAAAATGAAAATAAAGGGTTTGTAGCTCCACCCAAAAACCTTTACCGAAACAAGAACTGTTTTTTTGCCTTTCACCACAACCTGATTTTGAATGCCTTCTCTATGTATTAAGGTTTGTTAATACTACTCAACCAAAAAAAAAGAAACAATAAGTAAGGTTCTTAAGATGGCTTACCAAGTTAATGAAGATCCAAACATTTTCAATCTAAGGGATGACACTGGAATTCGATTTAAAGCAGCTCAATTTTAGAGAAAGAGATAAACTAGAGAGAAACGACGAAACAAGAGAGAGGGAGAAAATACGAGAGAGAATCTTTTACACGAATATGGAATCACTTAAATTATATTTTCCTTATTATACCAATACAATAAATTTCACCAAGCCAACACTATCTTATAAATAACTAAAGCTTATAAATAACTAAAGCGTGAATTTAGCCAACACTAACAAAATAAAATAAAAATTCCTCGATTAAGTCCACGCAACACTTTTTTGTATTTTATTTAATTATTATTTTCAAATTTAATTTATGATGCTAAAATTTAATTATTTAATATAGAGTTAAATGCTAGCTAGTGTTCACGTTAGAGTAGTATAATTTTAGATTTCTTTCACCAACTTAATGAAAATTTTGTGTCGTGTTAGAATCGACTTGATCGAATTTTATTTCCTTTTCTTACTAGTGACTTGACCGACTCTAATAAGATTAGATTTATGATCGACACTATGTTGTGATGGGTAATAAAAACTAAAACAACGTCATTTTTACCTTTTTTTCATTACTAAACAATTATTAAATAGAAATCAAATTTAGAGACTAAAAATAATTAATTGTTATATTAACTAAATTAGATAATATTTTAGAAACTAAAAAAATTATTAGTTTCTAAATTAGTTTCTATTATTGATAAATAATATCTAAATTGGTATCTAATTAGCTAACAAGATTTTAACTACCAATTATTTAGATTCTAAATTTGGTAGCAAAAACATTGGTAACTAATTAGATACCAATTTAGAAAGCAATATTTTTTTAGTTTCTAAAATAGTATATAATTTAGTTAATATAGTAACTAATTATTTTTTGTCTATTGGTTCCTATTTAATGATTTTTTTTAGTGTTTACGGATAATTAAACTATATTGAAAGACATAATTATTATCATTAGTCTTAATTCTGACCAATTTAGACTTACTAGAGATGACGAATCAGATCATATATATATCGTTTTACTAAAAACAAATCAATATAAACATTTAATATATATCAGCAATTCAGTTTCTACATAGGTAATACGATCTATGCTTCGCTATACGACTTTGATATACTATTTTGCTTGTATTTTACTTAAAACTGCATCGAGTTTATTGTGTTCTTTTATATTGAAAAGGATAAGTTCTGTAGTTTATTAAATTTAATTTAGTGATTATCAAAACAAATTTCATTTTATTTAGTTTTATTTATTCATTCTAATTTTGATCTAACCTAATATCTTGACTAAGTCTGGATAGTGTTTTCAGAAAAGGCTTTAAATCTATTATTATAAATAGTTGTATTCGGTTCTTCATCTTTCTCCTTTCTAGGTGAGTTCTTGAGTTATAAATAGTTATATCAAATGAGTTCTTAGATTAAATATTATATCACAAGGGAGTAGTACATCATGCAGATAAGTGTTTTCATAAAAAAAATATAACATATTTCAAAATCTAATTGTGTTTGTCACCTTATGTATTCAGGGGGTTGGAGTTGGTGATTTTGTTCAAGTAAGACATCAGTTATATAACTCAACTTCGCCTCGTTTAACGAACATAAAATATTGAATTTATCAGAGATACAAGAGCTAAGTTAACACATATATTATAAATAATTTTTTTTAAGCAAAACTGATATGGATTTAAGGAAGAAGTGAGGATTTCTGAGCATAGAATATAACGTTTTATTCAATGAAGATAGTCTTTTGACCAAACAAACTTTTCTGCCAACTCCTACTATATATATATGATGTGTACGTAATCCAAACCAAGCGTTATATATGATTTATTCCTCAGCCACTTTAGTGAAGAATACCCAAAAACAAACCTTTTCCCTCACGCTATACTGCATTAATACAAACAAATATCATACTCCGTATTCAAGTACCAATCAATACAGCTCTAAAGTACACATACTTTCTTAAAAACTAAAGATAGATAAGTTAATATAATCAACTGTAGAACTCATATCTTGGTATTTTTGTAATGAAAATTGCTATAATGTCAGTCAATAAAAAATAATTTTACGTATAATTTTTTAAATAATTATTAAAAAATTAAAAAATGTGGATAACAATTTGAGGTAAATAATAGAACAGAAAATACTTAATAATTAAAAAAATCCCACGAATGAAATGAACACCACACTACACTTTATGATAAACAAACAGAAATGAAATGAAGAAAAATATTTAACGAGTGGGAAGTTAGGTTGAATGTAACTGAAACAGCACTACACTTTATTACGACATTGGAAAATGGAAAATATGGTTTTTAACTACACAGATTCCATGAGTCTCTTTAGTTACACTGGAACTAGGTACCTTTTTCTTCTAAAACTAAGTTGAATAATAACATTGAAAGTGTATAATAAGGAACGGGTGCGTTTCACGAAAAATATATAATACTGCATCATCATCAGCCTCTTAACAGTTGAATCCTTTTCTCGTTTTGTTTGTCCCCTGGTACATTAATAATCATTAAGACACATAACATCATGCACGTACCTTTCTTAATTAGCCACTAAATGGTCACTAATTGGTAATTACCTGATGAATGTTGAAGGTGGAGCGAATCAATCAGCGGCATGGGCATGAACTGTGGCGTTGAAATCCATTCCAAGAGGCAGGTTGTTGATGGAGGTGGAAGCGTGCGATGTAATTGGTGCAAAAGGGCAATCAGAGTTAGGATCAATTTGTGGCGTTGATTGAAGCAACCTGATTTGTCTCTTCAAGAACTTGACATAGCGAATGGCTTCGTCAAGCATGGAAGCAGTGTCAATTTTGGTTCCACCGGGGACAAGTCTCTGGAGGATGCGGATTTTCTCACTGATCTTCTCTCTTCTGTGGCGTGCAGCCACACTCTGAGGGTCATCGCTTATGCGGACGTTTCGCCGCTTTGGTTTTCTGACGGTGGCAGGGTCTATGTCCACCGGTTGCATCGCTGCCATCTGGTACATCATCTCCTTCATCGCTCCCAGCTCTTCCTCTTCGTCTTCTTCAAACTGGACTCCCAACACCTCCGTTAGGAAATTGGTTGAAGAAGAGGAAGAGGGGTGTGTGTGAAAAGGGTGGTGGTGATTGGACCAAATTCCAACACCCATTGGAATTTGGTGATGCTGATGATGATGATGATGATCGTGGAGGGTGATGTTATGTTGATCTGTGGGCATGGTCTGGTGATTGTAAGTGGTGTTAACGTTGGTGAATGTAGTGTTTAGGTTGGTATCCATGTGAACATGCAGAATGTGTTGTGTTGGTGTTTTTAAGGTTAAGAGGAGTAAAAGTCTAAAAGGGTTTATAAAAGGAATGAGAAAATGGGTAGAAAAGTAGAACAGTTATAAATAACCTAACCATATCTCGCCGCATAAAAGGGTGCTTTGTAACAAGGAAGCTTTCTAGTTAATGGGTTAACTTGGTAGCTTCTTCTCTTCTCGTCCCTCACTCACAAGCCTGCAAAAAGAAAAGAGATGAAAAATAATGAATAAAAAAAATAGAAGATTCTCTCTCTAATTTGTTCTTATGGGCAATAATCCTTGCTACCTAAGCTAGGGTTACATATCTCTCTTCTAACATTTATCCATCTACCAAAAATATTTTTTTTTTTTTATGTATTTAAAAGAACAATAACACGATACGAAAATCATGAAATAGAAACCAATGTTTAGAGACAAAAAATAATTAGTTGCTATAGTGACTAAATTAGATACTATTTTAGAAACTAATAAATTTTTTATTTTTAAATTAGTTTTTATTATTGTTAAATGGTTTTAAATTGATATCTAATTAACAACCAAGGTTTTTACTACTAAATTTAGAATCTAAATAATTGGTAGCAAAAACATTGGTTACTAATTAAACACCAATTTAGAAATCATTTAACAATAATAGAAACTAATTTAGAAATCAAAATCAAATTTTTTTTAATCACTATAGCAACTAATTATTTTTTGTTTTTTAAAAATGGTTTCTATTTCATGAATTTTTTTTATTGTAAATAAACTATGAAATATTGTTGATAAGCTTAATTATGTACTATAAATAAATTATATGTATTTATCATTTCGATTATAACTAAAAAGTTAGTAACAAAATAAACTTACTATATTATGAGATAATTTTGTTTTATGACAATTTTTAATTTTGTAGGAATAAAAATCATAATAAGAATAGTAATCGTTTTATATTATTATTAAAAAAAATATAAGACCATATTTTATAGGAAATTAAAGACATATTTTGAATTAATTAATATTAGTATTTATATTAAAATTGTTTTCAACTTAGGATCTCAAATATCATTTTACACTAAAATATTAAAAACGTATGAAGAGATAAGACTTCTTTAAAAGTTTTAATTACTATATTTTTCATCAAGTGTAATTAATATTGTTTTAGACAAATGAGAATATTAAATGTTAATAATGTGTAGAAAATAATTTTTTTTAATAATCTCTCTCTCTCTCTCTATATATATATATATATTCAGAAAATAAGATTCTTTTACTAACTTCTAATATATTTTTTTTAAAATGCCACTTGATATAACGATTTTTTATATATGTTTATTTATATAATAAGACTTTCTTATTTTTACTTGTCTATTAAAAAAATACATTTATAGTTATATATAATAATTTTTTATTTTATAATTAATTTTTATTATTTTAAAATACACTATTTATTTTAACCATTGTACTCTTAATATTTTTTATTACTTTTATATTAGACTTCATACATTGATATTAGTAATGGTATTTTTTTATTATTCATTTTTATCCATTACAGTAATTAGCACAGTGTATATTATATATGTTACACTTAGAAAAAGTATGTTATTTCTAATTTATTTTAAATTTGATTGGAAAATTTTGAATTTTTATTCTAAGATGAATATTAAATACACAGTATGAAAAATATAATAATTAAAAATAAAAAAATGTTCTACTGACCGGTATGTAAATAAAGTTTCAAAAAAAAAAAAAAACTAAAAGCTAAAAGTATAAATACAACAAAATATATTTTTAATAAAATAAAATTGAAATTATATAATTTAGCACCAAACTTACGTATAGTTTTACAAATAATATTTTTGGTGTTATTATCTAATAATCAGAACCTATAGTTAGTACAATACATCATTTTTATTAAATATTAATAATTACTAAGATAAAACTTTAATTTTAATTAGAAAATAACTCTATGTATTAAATTATATTGATTACTTTACTCGTAATTTTGTCAAAAGTTTATATTTTAATGAATTAGCTTAATAATTTTTACCTACAAACTACTAATTTTAGTTATTAATTAATTTTCAACTTTCAACCAACTTTTAAGCAACTTGTGTGAAAAAAATATCAGACTTTGAAATCACAACAATCTCATGAACATCTCTAACATTCGAGTAGAAATAACCATATATGTTAAAGTTAGTCTGTCATCTATAGGAACAAAAACTTAAGTCACTATTTAATACTCTTTTTTCCGTTTCTTTTATTTATATTATTTAGAGTTATAATAAATAACATTTTCTCTTTATTAAAATTATTTATAATTTTCTAGTAAGCTGTTTATCTCTCTTATTTATTACTTTGAAATTTTATATATCGATTTATTTTCTCATAATTAAGGACACATAATTGAAATAATAAATTATTCTTCGTTCTAAAAAAAAGTACTGTGTTTAATTCTTCGAACAAGTAAACAGAGGCAGTGAATAAATCCAAAAGTTAACAAAAGAATTATCTGAGAGACATTTTGTATATTTTAAAAAGCGTTGTGTGTATTCAAAATTGAAAGTAAGAAATACTATATATATCAAATGTTAGTTCATTATCTAACTTTTATTGTCTTATTAAGAAAGAAACAGTAGCATACTTAATAGAGAAGATGAGGTGTGTGGGTTCAGAAAAGAAACATTAGAAACATCAAACATGAGAAAAGATGATAATTTTTCCATAAAGCAAAACAAAAAATTATAAAGATCTTATGTATAGAATCAAATTAGAATCATAAACAAACCACAACAATCAGAAATATGTGGAGATTAAAAGTAAGAATTTGGTTAGAAGAATTGTTAAGAAATTGATCATCATCATAATTTACAACCAATAATTAAGTCAAGATCGTAAATAATGTGCAACAATAAGAAATGTGGGTGTCAAGAACTAATACAAATTGAAAGAGATTCTTCGTTAAAATGTTTTTTTTTTCTAAATGAATAAAATAGAACATAAAGGTCATAATCGTTCACGGTAATCGGTTCATTGTGATATTTTGTTGGGAAAGAAATAATAACATTAAAAAAGTGGAAGCAAAATTCATTTCATCTTCCTCTCTATAATTAAAAATATTGGCTGCACATATTTTCCATATTCATCATATGATAATATTAGGAAAAGTAAGATATATGAGAAAAAAATAACTAAAATTTCAATATGGAGACGCTCATAACTTACATTAAAAAAAATAAAAATAAAAATTAATTATTATATTGATTAAATTAAATATTATTTAAAAAAAATCTGATATTAGAAAACAATTTCTATTATTAATATAATTTAAAAACTAATAATAAAAAATATTTTAAATACCAATTTTTTTTAATCTCTAAAAATAATATATAATTTAATCATAATTAGTTGTTTTTTATTTTTAAAATTATTTTTTATTTAATAATTTTTTTGTGTTAATCTAATAAAACATAATAATTCAACTTACATACGTGACGCATTGTGGAAAATATACGTATAAAAAAGCTCATTGTTATTCGTGAAAGATAGACCAAAATTCAAAACTTTTCTCTAGGCATATAAAATAACAACATTTTGTATTATTTAATGAAGTTGTTCTATTCTATTTTCTTGGCAATGGATTAAATAACTCAAGTGGGTATATCTCTCCAAAGCTTATTTATAAGAAAAATGTATTTCCTAGTTTTTCAATGGTTCTTTACATTCTCATAATCAAGTTCATTTATTTGTTATCATATTCGTATACTTCTTCGTGCTATTCCACAATATTTAAGTATATGGTAGTTAAACTGGAAAAGAAGTTGTAATTAGAGAAAGTTGTTAGTAGTTGAATCTATAGGTAACATGTTTTGGTTAATCTTAAAATTAAAAAAAAAGTCTTAATAGCAAATTATAGTAAATTGGTTTGAGATATTTCATCTTATATCTTATATTTGTTCACACAATCTCTATAAGAGTACACAAACTAGCTATAAAAGTGGTAGATACTTTATCTCATGACTAACCATTCAGGTTGATGTAGGTCAATCATAACCTACTACAGGTACACAACCCCTTAGTGTTAAGCTAAAGAGACTTAAGTGAAAAGTTATCACATCCCAAACATTTGAGAACATCCCATATGAAGAATGAAGTATTTAATGGGAGATACACAAAGTGTCTTATCATTCATAAATTCTACACATGTGGCTAAGATGATTTTATTAGCCAAAAAACAGTTGTAGATGTAACAATGACAAACCCTTTCATAGATTTCTTGTACCACCCTATGCAGTTGTTGCTTGATGAGATACCTTAGTAGTGACAAAGAGAAACCACACGAAAACAAATAAACGTAAATCATAGTAAAATGAGAAGCATTTATTTTTATAATCTTAGCTTGATCTGGATTAGTTGGTTCAATATCATCAGTTGAATACCTAATATAAGGGGTCATCCAAGAGTGAGTGTTTTCTAGGTGTAGGATCAAAATTTCCTCTAACAAAATTAAAGGCATTGACAATACTCTTGGATATCAGAACGATGATTTCTTGTTGTTTTGTGTTAGACAACTTGGAGAAGAGGTCAACCCTAACATTATGATCTTTTTGCGACATACATCAACTTAAAAAATACAAAACAATTGAGGTAAAGATTTAACATAGGTTAAATATCGTGACAAATGAGGTTTCCTTGCTTGGAAGCTACCTGAGACTTGACCTTTGACAAGTTGCAAATCACTTATCACCATGAGGGACCTCATCCCATTTCCCTGTGGCATTCCTAGGATAAATGTTTCATATTTGGCATGGATATTGCTAGCCTTAAACAAAAAAAAATGAAGGAGTTGCTCACTGAGGACTTCATCGAGTTCTTCTAAAATTATTTCCATTTCATTTCCACTGAGGTTGGATGCACCATCTACTAATAGTATCCATGTTAAGGGCTCTTTTTATTCAAAAATTGGGGAGTGGGGTGAGCTAAACCACAAAAGTTTCTAGTATTTGTTTCTTGATAGTCCCTCACAATTGATATTTGAAGTTATATTTTGACTACTTCATCATTCATCCAACCACATCAGGTTTTTACAAAACCTCTTTAAATGGGGAATTGGTGTTAATAATGATGGTGTAACTTTAGAAATATATAATAGCATAAATATATTATCATCACTAAAACTACCAAAAGTTCTCATTCTATTATTTTTTTACATTAGGTTTCAACCCATAGAGAACCCAACTCAAAACAGATTGATTTTCGTTCTCCTTTTATTTCGTTAACAAATGTCAAACTAATGTCTTGATTGATTATAATGATATAAAGTTGTAATAGTTCATACTTCACTAGCTTAGATAGGATGCGAAGATGAGATAAAAATTCATTGAGTTTTACAAAGACACTCTCAAATTCGTTTAACCACACATACTGCAATAGCGTGCTTGATTCAATCATTGGCCCTTTTGCGATCTATCACTTCCTCGACTTCAAATGTGATGAAGCTCAAGATCACATCTCTGCCACTATTTATAACATCAATTGCGAGGAAATAAGATCAACCTTATGTCTGCTTTGGTGAGTTATTATCTAAGCCTTCAGGACTTGTAGTAATTCTTTATTCTTATGATGGAGCTTGTCGTGAGCTCTTTGAAGCCTCTTTGACTCAAAAGTGAGAGTCCTTTGCCTCTTAATGAAGTTTTTACTGTGTTAGTTGGTTCATCTTCGCTCTTTGGATTTCTTCCTTGTTCTGTTGTTGCAGCTCCATCATAGTGTTCATAATTTGTTGCAAAGGGAGAGGTGTTACCGTCTTCCTTTAGTTTGGTTGTGTTTCGTTGATGTTTCATAGATTTTGAAAGCTATGTGAAGGTAAGATAAATTCTTATCTACTTTATGGTGGGTGCCAAAATATTCTCATGTAATATTTGGGACTAGACCAAAGCACTCAAGTGTATTTATCTCTCACCTTTATATAGTTCAAAGCTTATTTATAAAGAAAATTTCTTCCCAAGTTTTTCGATTATCGTTCACTTTATCATGCATGATCAAGTTGTTTTATCTAAAGTTATTTCCATTTCCGGTACCCACAATTACCATGAATCAATATCTAAGCATTTCAATTAAATAGGAAGGGACTCATTAATTTAATACTTCATCCATAACCAAACATCAAATCGATTAGTAAAAATATGAAAGTGATTCATAATTTAAATCAACTGCTAACATCAATGTCATAACAATATAAAAGTGATTCACAATTTAAAATTTGATCAGTGACACTTTTAATATGAAGAAATAAACCATATTAAAAAATAATCGTCTATAGCCTCCACCAATAAAATTTATGCATACTTTCCTTCATCAATACACATTGCACGATGATATGGCGCATTTTGATCCCATTGAATAATTTTACAGTCCTACTTCTTATGGTGTGTTTCTATAGTAAATTATTTTTTTATTGGTAAGAATTGAACATATATTCAAGCAGATTCATGTTGGGTGGTGTTTTAAATTTTTTACGGGCTGTGACAAATCAAATACCAATATATCCATTAACGTACTCCTCCGAAAAATTGTATGAAAAACTAAAACGCTACAATGACATTGGACCTACCATACACGTTAAACAATTTTATTGCTCTTCTTCTTCATGAACAATTAGGGAAGTTTAGACTATAGGTGGCTATATGTAGGGAGAAGAAAAAAAATATTTGAAGGAAAACTATAGTAGTGAAACTGAGAGTAATTTGTATATGATTGAAGAGTTAATGAAAGGGATTTTTGGAAAACAAGAGAAAGCAAGTTAGTAATGAAAGTTTGAATAATGAGTATTGTGTATGGAAGAACATATTTACGAGGAGGATAATATTGGGTGAGATCTGACACCAACACATGCATTCACTTTCCCACCACCATGCTAAAGAGAGTTAAAAGGATGTCATCAAAATTCAACTCCATCTCTTCAAATGGCCTCCTCAGAGTCAGGACAACAGTGACGAATTCCAAACTTCTATTTCCGGTAAAAGTTGGGGAAAAGTGTTTCTACTCTTGTTGGATCTTAGAATGGCCACTGGAAAGCTCTTCCTTGGAGTAATATACACTTCTATCCCAACAATTTTTCTTCAGGCTTTCGATAGTTACATGATTTGTGTTGGGAATCTAAATGCATGTTTCTTTCTTTACAATAAACATTTTCTACAACAGAATTTTCAAAATAAACTTTCTGAACGTTCCAAAATGTATTTTTCAGAAAGATTGGTGTGTTCCTTTACTTTTTAGCCAAAAAAAATAAGTAAAAGATTTTATTAAAAAATATGTAGCATAATATCACCATACCTTAACATACTAATGTTCTTTCTTTCTTTTTTTTCCCTATTCATTTACATAATGGAGAATGGAAAACCTATGATCCACCTTTGCTGTATTTATATATTCATCTTGAGAGGAAAGTTGTCATTCAAGATATTGGAACCAAACTTACATATCTGTTTGAAGTATATTTATTTATAGGTAAGGGAAGTGCTGTGTGTTGAGGTAGCTGACCAACTGTCTGGGATTATCAAGTAATAATCACTTATTTATAACTTTCCTTAAATCTATTGCTCTAAGGATAATATATTATGCATATAAAAAATAATAATAATAGCATATGTTCATGAACATTTGTTAAACAAAGACAGATTAGTTTCTGGTATATATAAAATTAATTAGTGTTGGATGTTAAGGTTTGATATTCGAACATTATGAATCTATATCACCATTATTATATAAAAGAAACACATTTTTTAAAAAAAAATTTTAATGTATGTTTTATTAGACATCTCTTTAATAAATAAAATAAATTTTTTATTTAATAAAATAGGTACTCACAACTTTTGTACTCGAAAGTAATTACATAAATTTCCACTTAAAACATAACAACCAGATATTTTTTAAAATTACAAAAATTATTTTTTAAAACTACCATTTTATAATAAAAGTACAGATAGATAGGAACATATTTTCCGACTAAAATAATTCAAGTATGTGTGTTTATATGAAATATATCGATAAAAGTAGGACAGCCCTTAAAATAGAGAGAATTATTTTCACAAATTGTCAAGATAATTTTAGTTGATCCTGCAAAATGACAAAAGAGAAGTCTCTAATGAGGACAATGAAAATTTATATATTCTAATTTGATATAATTTAAATCACTTGCTATTATCTAGTTTTGCATATATTTAGTTCTCTCTTTTTGAGATCAGGTCTATTAGTTGAATGTTGGTGAGAGCAAAATGTGAAGAAGAAAAAATTCTTCAACCAGTAAAATAATCTCTCTTTGGATTGTTAGGATCTAGCACAAATTAATAGAGCTTGCAAAAGTGAATAGTTTGATCTTGCCGAAGCTAGTTAATCATTAATGATAGTTACTACATTCAATTCAACTGTATATTTACATTAAATTTAAGCAATGCAAGGGCAGTAAATGAGAAGTATGCAGATTTGATGATGACACCAGTTGAATAAAGACAAAATGCCTTACTTTATCTTCATAAATTTAGAGTACCTAGTCATTTTGGTTGTAATTTTGGGTGAATAACTACTATGAACGCACGCAAACTACATATATCAGAATTTATAGTCCAGTTTGAAATAATCAACAATTGGACTTCAGCATCTTACGGTTCCACGTCTATCTCACTACTCTTCTGAAAACCATACAACTGTCTCATGTAATTACATTAAACCAGTAAAATAAATTGAATCCCACATAACTGTCTAACTATTGAGTTACGAACAATCGTCTCATGGAACAAACACCAAATAATTTTTTCCCAAAGAAACGGGAAAATAAAATTAAAGGCAATGCTCCCAGATTGCGTGTACGGGAGAGCTGCAAAGGAGCTAAAGTAAGAAAACAAATGGCCAAGAGAAAAAATCCAGAGGTAGAGAAGCAGTATACATATTGAAGACAACAATTCTGAGTCAAATATAAACGATAGAGTTGGCAGTCAAATTAAAATAATTGCACTAAGCCTTCTGAACCTTTTCCACATACGCCTGCAAACAGAAAGAGAAGAATTGTGAGACCAGTTGTAAAAAACACAGCTAAACAGATTGCCATGAGGCAGATGTAGACTCAGGCCAACATAGATCTTCGTCGCGCATAATAGCATAACTAGACCATCAGCAACAATCGTGATCAAACAGAGTTCAGAATCGTACAGAGATCAGTTAAGTTGCACCAGTCTGATGAATTCAGGAAGGTTTTGACGGATAGACGTAAAAGGTTAATTTGAAATACTTGTTCACTCTTAATAGACAAAATAAAATACCAGTAAATTGTTAGATTGACGACAAAAAAACAATTTCAAAACAGGTCCTCAGATTAAGTTTTGTTAAAGATTAGACAGTATTCTTAGTGATGAAATTTCCCCACACGTAAAAATCTTCTGGAAGCAAATTTCTCAGGTAAAAATCCCATATTTTTAGCAACTTCGGATAAACATCCAAGCCTATCAGAAAAATTCAATGATTAGCTTCATCAATATTTGTGTTCATCAACAGAAGTAAAATGGGAGGAGATGACTTGAATTCTTCAGCAACATAACGGAATGTGTAAGCTAACCACCACTAACCTGTACAAGTTTGTTAAGCTTTGGTTTTGAAAATGACAAATAGTTGTCAATTTTCTCTTGTGTCTGAGGAATATTGGCCCCCTGCATGGAACCAGTTACTTTATCAACAACTTTCTTCACGATTGTTTTATAATCATCTTTGGTGATTTGACCTTCTTTCCATGTTGGTTTCAAAAGCTCCTTAACAAACTCAACCAGTGCAAATTTAAATGCACGAATCCCCTTCAAATCCTTTGTTTTCTTGGCGTCGTCAGGACCTCCAGTTTGCTCCATATTTTCCAAAGGACCATTCTCTTTGGTACTTTTAGGATCATCTCGAGATTTGTGTCTTTCCTCAGGTAACACTTCCTTGTTATTATCCTTATCAACTCCTGTGTTTTGACCTGGTTGCAACTGGATTAGAGTATCACTCTTGACTAGTTCTTCTGAGCCAGCGGCCTTAGAAGAATCACCACGATTTTGTCTTGATGTGTTGGACAACTGTAATGGAATTTCCAGTACATCTTCTGCAACTCTTTTGCTTGGAGGAATGGATGGGGGTATCCCACTTGCAACAGCACTCTTTTGCTCAACACTATCACACATTGGATCATACGGCTTCGGGAGTCCAACAGCAGGATCAGGGTGGATGAATGTATTCGAAGCAGGCACAGCAGGATCAGGGCGGATGAATGTATTGGAAACAGGCATAGCAGACACCTCAGCTTTTGCTAGGGAGGATGCGTCCTTGGCATAGTGAGAATTTAAAGCAGCATAAAGTTGTGGCAGCTGTTGTCCTGTCCCAAGGATATGGGCCAGAGAGGCTGAGAGATTGGTCAGCTGAGCAAGCTGTTCTTGGCCTACCAGATTCTCAGTGGGAGGAGGATTTCTCGAACTAACTTGTGATAAGCCTGCATCCATGATATTTGGTTCAGCAGTGTACTTTTTCTCAGTAGAGACTTCCTGGTTTGGCATACCATCAATGATTCCTCCCTTTGAAGGTAGAATCGGAACTGGTACCTGACTTTGCCCAACTGCTTGCAAGCCTGAAGAATGCAAAGGATTCAAACTCTCTGCATTCTGATTAATGCCTTGTCCTGGAGGAAACATAAGTTGAAAAGTTTAAATCTATGCATGAATCAGTAGATTTGTTTGTCACATTTATCATTGCATGACAATTAAATATTTTGGGTTACACTAGCAGGATAAAAGATTTTTCAATTAACAAGGAATGACAATCAAATGAACATCAAATAGATGAGTACCTGCAGCAATTTGTATTCTGTCACGTTCAGAGGTGGCTAAATACGTACCACCTTGTTTTACCCCACGCTTATTTTGTTCATGCTTTTCTTCAATGCTGTTGGAAGATCCCACCCTGTAATGCCAATCAGGAGACATTTTTGTATCACCCAACCATATGTCTGTACCTATTGACTGGGAAACATGAACGTTGGTAGCAGTATTTCCTGATACCCAACTGTCAACTTCCTTTCTTTCACTTGAAAAAGGTTGCTCACCATGCACTCTGCTCTTATCCAAACTATGACTCCATCCATACCTTGTAGGTAAAGGAGTGAATCCTGGCTCTGCGGCACCAACATTTTCACTTTTGTCCTCAACCAGCTTTGCTGAATCAGAGACAGCAACTGTATCATTCCACTTTGGACTGTCCCAAACTTTATCTGCATCAGCCTTGTTACCATCTGAACCCCACCTATCATCCCTTGGCCTTCTATTAGGACTATCTGAATCACTCAATTTCGGTCTATCCAGCCTATGGTGATCCCCACCAGGATTACTTGCCCACCTATCATCTCTTAATCTTCTATTAGGGCTCCTGCATGCTTGCCTATCATGAGAAAACCTACAATATTTACCATTACGACAATTTCCATTAGCAAAAAATTTGCAAAGAGTATCACTACTACGGTTTGGTCCATGCCCGCCTCCCTGCTCAAAAGAACTATCTCTGTGCCTTCTATCAATTTCCCTCTCTCTAGTTAATTCATCCACAGAAACTTTAACATGTCCATCAGAAATGTCATGATGCACAAACTTGCATGATGCTCCCATTCTACACCTGCCCTTTGCAAAATTAGTACAAGCTTCATTAGATCTGCCACTCTTAAGAGAATAGTCTCTACCCTCATGGGGAACAGAATATCTTGGAGCTCCATCTTCCCTGCTCTTATTTTCCCAACTATCCTCATGATTTTGACTATCATGAAGAAAGTGGCAATGGCTGCCTCTTCTACATTTACCAGCAGCAAAGTCTCTACATGGTTGTGTCGATCCTCCAGACCGCATTCTATTTCTGTCATTGACTCCTGAATCCCACCTAAAACTATGAGGAGGGCTCCTGCTTCGACTCCTAGTAATTGGCAAAATCCAAAAGTAGACAATTAACAAAACAAACAGAAGCTAGAAATATTATGCACCACAAAAACAATGACCATAGTATTACCACTAATATCTTTTAACATGAAATTTATTAGGCAAAGAGTGAACATTTGAAAATAAAGACTACTTTTTTTGTAAAGATCTAAAATAGAATGCAATCAGAAAGTTCTAGGATGCGCTAAAAATTAAAGCAAATAATAAGAAACAAGCTCTTCAGAAATACAAACATTGGCCCCATCTTAAAGAAAGGGGCAGAAAATGGTATAAGAACAAGGCAAGAGTGACTTTAGTACAAAAAACTCTTCTGTAAAATCTTAAGACTGCACATTCTGAACATTAGTCGATAAGAAAATAAATACATAAAAGACTATTAGATATTGCATATAAATGGTTGGGATTAAAGAAAAACTAGATGTCATAAAACGGCCAATAATACTAAACTAAGTGGGCCTTATTTCTTTCACCATGTGTCTGACAAAGAAAACAGAGTATATGGGGAAAATGAGTATTAAGACAATAAATAAATATCTTTGATAGCTAAGAACAGAAATATTATTTGTCCCAACAACACTGCTGAGGAGGGCTCAGAGGTGTCACAGCATTCTCCTGAGTGCATACAGCTCCTACATTAAAGCACAGTGCTTCAGAGGACACAACAAACATATACTGTAGGACCTTTTGAACATTTGCAATTTATAATATACACAACCAAGTTTATTTACAGTATGCTCTCACAACAAAACATGAGATGAACACTTAAATATAAAGTTTCAATCAATATTCAGCAAACAGGATCAGCAGAGACACACCAAGAACAGAAACAAACCTGACTGACCTGCTCCAACCATTTTTAGGAGATTGACTATGTCTCTTAGGTTTCCATTCCTCAGATCCAGGAGAAATTTTTTTGCTGTAGCTTCCATCCTCATCCCATTCCATTGTTGCATCCAATCCTCCATACTCTTTATTCATAACATCATCTTTATGTGAACCTCTGCCTCCGGAAAAAGGTTCCTTGGATGAAAATCCCATAGCAGGCTTTAATTTATCACTTCCTTCCAAATATGACCACTTTGAACTATTGCTACCAGCAACATCTGCATTGGACCACCCAGACCGTAATTGCTTACTATTATCAGGTGAAAATTCAGGATCAACTCTCAAATCCCACTTTGAAGAGCGCTTTTTGCCACTTCCACTCATCTCACTTGCCAAAACTGTAAGGCTTCACTTTGACAAATGCGGTGTTCTCTGAATTAACAAAACATATAAATCACAAGAATCCTAAGATTATATCCCGAATCTTCTACTATTTTTTTCTTCATTAAAGTACTACAACATGCTAGGAGACATGAAAGACAGAAATTATAAAGTAAATGAAAGACTTCCATTGTATGTAAAACAATAAGTATCAAGCTAGAGCGTGTTAGTTCAGTTGACAAAGCATATATTGTACCAATGTGCTCAGTTGGAAGGATTTAATCCCTTCCCAATGCACTTCTAATTCTAACTCTCTTCCATCTACCCCATGCCCCTTGGGGTTCCCATAGGTCCATCTAAGTGGTGGGAAGATTTAATAAGAGTCCTAATCTAACTTCAAACGTTAAAGACATGTATAAGTGACCTTTTCAACAGAAATGAATCAATAGAAAAGTTGAAGAAAGGAGGATCCAAATCCTCCAACAAACAAGGAAAAAGGAGATGTGAGAAGCATCAATCCAAAGAAACATGAGCAGAAAAGAAGCAAAACTATCTATCCCAAAAAAGTTTTAGAGGCATAACCAATTTCTGAAAATCTCAGCACTTCATCTCGATATAATTGACTACAGAAACAATTCAGTTGTACAGTCAAATCCACTTGATCTGACTTGGATATGGAAATTCTCCACAAGTTGCTTTAATATTTTCTTTGTATCTTCTTCTAAATAAAGATTACTAAAAACAACATATTATCTTTGAGGATGTAGGGCATTGTGTGCTAAGCTTTGGACCAAGACCTCCAAAGTGGCATACCCATATTAGATTAATGAACCAAAGGAATAGCCAAACCATTTTCTACCAGCACAGGTGTTTTACAAATCACATAGTAGAATGTGCTTGGTATAAATGAAAGGTAAGGGTTGAAAATGAATTTATTTACAATTTTTTTCGGAGGATAAATCAATATATGTTGTCTTGGTCAAGAGGTACAGTAGTTCCCAACCATTTTATCACCGTCAGTTTCATATAAAAGTCAGGTATTGTTTTGATGAAAATGTAATGCCAATGGTCCAAATCATTATAAATGGTAATCACGATTACAAATAGAATACTATTACAAAACCACATAAAGATTTTGTTAAGATAATCTCATTCGAGATTTGAGTTATGCAGTGGACAAATAGTTTTCTCTTAGTTTAGTGAGTTATAACTTCTAATAATTTTGTTATGTCCTCCATCCCCTGTATTGTGCCATCTCATGTCAATTTTTTAAATCAAACGGGTAACAAGTAACTTTGTGTTGTGTTGGCTCATATAGTTCAGCGAATCAAAACAGAACATGTCTCGTACCTAGCCAAAAAGTCCTGTAAGACTAAGGTAATCCTCCGCTCTTGCGCCAGCTTTAGGAGTTGAGTTAGATCGAATCCATTTGTATAAAAATTATATTAAAAAAGATGGGATAAATAAGTTTTATTTACACCTTCATGTTTGGCTTTAAAAATTATAATAAATGGAGACATGTTGTAGATATTTCTAGTCCTTTCGAATTTCAAACCTAAAAAGCAAGTGAATTGAAACTCCTTTGGTTGCCCATCTTCTCTGCCTACCAGTGCGGAAATTAAAACTACAACCTTTCACTCGTTCTCTCAACTTTCACATCCTATTTACCAAGTTCATTTCAAGTGAGGTCTAAAGATAAAATCCAATATCGGGAGATATACCATTTTTTTCAAAGAAAGAAAGAGTTGGACTTGTAATCATAAATAGAGCAAAATTTACTGACTCAACAGATCCACACGCAAAAAAAAAAAAAAAACAGTATAGTAGATTGAAAGGATTTGGTTATGACTGAATGTCAGTTGGGTATAATGCCTGGCAATAAGATAAGGCCTAATAGTATAATCGATTAATAATGCTAACCCTATTTACTATATTACAATTTAAATAGATACTTGGTATGTGGGATAATGATTAACTCTGTAATTCCCAAAAGTCATTTTAAAATTAAAACTACCCAGTGAGTTATAGAATATTCATAGAAGGTGGGGCAAATGTCTTCAACGGAAGAGGAAGAAATCCTCCTTCCATGGAAGAAGGCTGTTCGTATTCATCCATTGAGGGAAAATTATACTTATTATTATTATTATGCTAGCCCAATGTATAGCTTTATATTCCATCCCATTTCCCCACATCTAATCAGAAGTAGATGGATAGGGTCACAAATATTCGAAAGTAACCTTATAACTGCCAGTCAGGTAATTCGAAGATGTAAGCCTCCCCGATGACACAAAATGATCGAGGAAGAAAAATTTTAAGAGTAAACATTGACAGTGGTGGTCAAAGTCAAGAGGCAATAATAATCAGGATAATTGAAGATGTGGGAAATGCGTCGAGGTTAAATGAATATCCTAACGGGTCATGTCAAACCTAAGGAAAGAATACATTAAATGGTCGCATTGAGAAAATAATTTCAACTATATTCGACTAACTATCATTTTGATTTGACAAACACCTACTAAGGCTCTATAATGTTTGCTTATACCATTAAGTCTTCCTTGTGTATTATGTCAGATACAGCCTAAGCATTTCTTAATGATGAATAAATCATTTAGAAATAGAGTCTTCTTGGTCATCTGTAACTATATGGTTCAATAATTAAAGAGAACATCTGCCAAGGCCTCAAAATTGATGTCAAATCTACTTCAACAGATTCCAATCTTCAAGTAAGCAAATTTAAGACCCTAGCTCTTCCAGAGGCTATGTCTATTCTCCAAAAGCCATGAAGATGAAAATGGTATAGCATTTTTACAACTCTTGGAAATCCCACACTGACTAGAAATATAACCGAATTTATAAGATTCAATCCATCTCATAAATACTTCAAAACACTCAACCATTGGTCACTCAAAAAGTAGATCAAAGCTACAATGTGGATTGCATTGATTTTCTTCAATGTTTGTTCTTGATGTCAAATGGCACTGGTGTATCTAGTAAAACAAAATACATAAGGTGGAACATCCTTTCCCTTTCTTGAACTAGTCAATGGTTTATTTATTCCTCTGCTATCTCAGAATATATTGAAAATTCTTCCACTTCAAAACTATTCAATATTGAATTGATTAGTGTGCTAAATATCTCATATTGCTCCTGTGGAAGGATCAAATGCCATTGGAAACCCATTTACACCAGCTACTTTGACAGTTTGACTTGGTAACACCTCCACGCATTGATCACATGAAATTACTGCAGAAAAATTGTATCTAATATTAGCACTTGGAATAATGTACTCTTACTGAGACACAGAACTAAAGCACACAGGAGACTCCCAACCCAACTACACAACTACCTAATGTCTGGGATCTTCGTAATCCAGCTCATTCTATGGGTGAAAGCCTAAAAACGACTCCTGCCTCAGGGATAGAAAAAGGGTCTAAAGATGTAATGGTACAGCAACATGTAGGAGTGACCAAATAAGTTTCTTTCCAATAACATTAGTTAAATATATTTTAGGTAAGTGTAGCATAAGAAATTAATTTCACACTATAGTCGAAGCAAGGGCACAAGGCTAAAAAGAAAACAAATATAAAGATCAAGGCCTGTAGCCTAATACTAAAACCAAGTAAATCTTATCTAAAATCAAGCACCAGGAAGCTCATTATAAAATGGAAAAGAGACAACCAAGCAGATAGTCCATCACAAGAAAATGCAATGATAAAAAGGTCTTTCTCATGCATTGTTAGTCTAAACCAAAGCTTAGCTTTTGAGATTTCCCACTAAGAAAAGACAACCTGTTGAGATTTAAGAATATATTGTCACCACAACTATAATGATTCCCCATTCTAATGTCATTCTTTCGATAAGGGGTAAAATCTAGAGTCGCTAACTAGGGATACTGTCATATTGCCTCACAAAGATAGTGGTTATAGAGGCTAGCAAAAAATTATCCAAATGAGGAAGTTACTTACTCCAACACAGGAAGAGTGATATAGTATTGTAAGAGCAAGAAGAAGGACCTAGTTATCATGAGTATCCCCCTATGTATGTTTTTTTTCTCTTTCTGAGTGTTTTTTCCCCTAACTGTTAATAGTGCTTTCTCTGGGTGGTATCATACTTCATATTGAATAAACGCAACACAAGTACAATCCCGTTATCTAGCTTCCGTTTCTGTTTTGCTAACCGGTAGTGATATCAGAGTCACGGTAGTTTTCGGCGTAAACGACATTGATAACACTATTAATCCTAACGTATATGAAAAAGAACAGAGCGAAATACAAGATCGAATATCCCACATTCAAATTCAAGCAGTGAGGTTCGAAAACAAATAAAAGCAACATAAATTAGGTTTCAAGCAAGCACCAAATTGAAATTACAGGAGAGAAATAAACCCTAATTAAGAAGCGTAAGGGCAAAAGCATAGTAAGGTTGAGAGAAGACTCACTGGTTAGTGGTGAACAGAACGTAGAGAGCGAAACCCTAGAGTGAAGCTTGTGATTGTGCTGTGTTACGCTGTGAGACAAAGAAAACGAGCTTCGCTTGGCTTCTCTTTCCTCTGCAAATATCTGCGGGATTTGATTTTTTTTCTTTCTATATTTACTTTCTCTCCTTTGTTTTTTCTGATCCCTTCTATATTAATATATACTGTAACAAATGAGAGTGTGGACCATTTTATTATTTTATTATTATCCAGTTACACTTCAAGTATTATTTTCGTAATTTTCATAATAAAAAAGTTTTTTTTTCTAAATTTTATCACATATATTTGCCTGAAACCATAAATTTAATTGGAGAGCAACATAATATATAAATTTTATTTAGAGCAAGATTTAAATTATTTTATTGTGCCTTTTTAACATATTTTTTGTTAATTAAAATCTATTAACAATTACAAAATATAATGTATCTCAAACTTATTTACTTAATCTCTTTTCTGGATTTTATAATTTTTAATAAAATTTAATTAATAAAAGAGATATTTTACTTTTGTTCTCTTCCCACTCTTTTTTTCTTCTATTCACTTTCATCTACATACCCTTTGAAAACAAAATGTCTTTTTGGGCTTTATACATTCTACAACTAGGTTTTCATGTTTCAAATAAATAAATTAGTCTTCTAGATTTTTAAAAATATATAAATTTGTTATTTTATACTTCAACTTAATATTTAATAAAATTTTAGTTCTCACAAAAATTAAAAAGATATTAAATTCGTATATTTTTTAATTATCGCAAAATAAAAATATATATTAAATTCGTATAATTCATCCATTTAAAAGTGTGAAAAATTCAAATAGAGAAATAAAAATACATTTTCTTTCTAAAATAATTTGTTGAGACTATGTATTCTTTTTTAGAAAAAAAACAATTACATGTATCTGTGTCGGACATTAACCTTTAATCATTGATTCGTTAGACATTCCGCACGTGTACTATTAGCATTTTAGCAGCTACGTGTACGATAGTTTTAATTTAAGGAAAAAATACATTTTAATGTTACGATCCTCATTTTTATTATGTTATTTAAGTGATTCTAAATTTTAATTCAATGTGGTTAAATTAACTACTAAAGTGAAAAATTGAAATAATGGGAAGAAATGTATTATTTTAAAAAATCTACACATCTTATACTTAATTACATGTCAATACACTATTAAATCCATATAAAATCTTGTCGAATTTGGATTCCTTGCTTGCTGTATCTTTGGTGATGTCTTTTTATTGTGCTTTCAATATATATTAAGTTTAATATTTAAAAATATTTTAATATATCAAAATCAATGTTTTTATTAAAACAAAGTAGAGGCACAATACCAAAAAATTAGAAGAGAAACTAATAAATTGTCAATTAATTTAATGAATAATTAAGTAAAATGTGCAAGAAAATTTTTAAAAAATGTGATGGTTAACTTAGCTAAAAATAAAAATTGTCTCCTAATTATTTTGTCATCTTTTATTTTTTTTAGAGAATAAAAAAAATAAGAAAGAAAATAAGAATTGAGGTTCTTAGATTGAGAAAAAATTATTAAAAATTAAAAAAGAATGAACAAAATATTTGTTGTTTGATTTGATTAATTTCTAAAATAAATGTTTTATATATTAATATATTTTAAAATTAATTAATATAAAATTAATTTATAAAAATATAAATTATAATTAATCAAATTTAAATAAAAAATATTATAAAACTTAATAAATAAAAAATAATTTCAAAATAAAAATACATTAAAAAATTAATTTACAAAATATAAAAAATTATACTAATTAATTAAATTTTTATTAATTTTATTTTAAATATTTTATAATAATAAAATATAATTATTAAATATTTTATTTGTTTAATTATGTTATTAATGTTTATTTTTATTTTAATATTTTTTTTTTCTTACTTCTTTCTAGATCATGTTGAATATATAATTGATAAAAAAATATTAAGTAGACATGTAAGGACGTGATGAAATTTAATTTTAATCACATGGTTTATTATTATTATTATTGTTTTAAAAAAAACTTATATTAGGCATTATTATAAAATTTGACATCTTAATTAGATTTATACATCAAAATTCATCAATTATCGATCATCACATGAAACATAACATAATATATATATATATATATATATATATAAACATGAGTACCAAATCAAAACTCATGTAAGAAAAAGGAACACAATCTATGGAATAAAGAAAATTGGTATTTGTTATAGAAAAAATTCAAACTAAAAGAATCAGACATAAAATATTATTAACAGAAGTCTAACTTATTATCAACACCTAAGTTAACAAATTTATTAGCACAACTATTATTTTCCTTAAAAATATGACAAATTTTGAAGTTCATGCCAACACATAGTTGCATACATATTCTCTTATGGAAATCGTCCAGTCACACACACCCATGAAATAAGGAGGATGAAGATTAGAAAAATGGTTATGGACTTACTTGAAAATATGAGTCTAATTGAGTTTTTGTTTATCTTTGTAGGCTTAATCAATAGGACAACTCTAGGATGAAGAAATGTACAGAGCATATCCAAGAAGACCTCTAAGTCATCTAAACATTAATTAGAGCTTTGGTTAGATGAACACAAAAAGACTTAATTTTGGCTGAGTTCAGAAGAGACTAGTCAACATTATTTTTTGGGTCAAACTTTAGTTTAAATAATTGTATAAAGTTGTTTAGGATTTCATAAGCCATGTATTGGACCTAGTAGCATAAAATAACTGGGCTAAATAGTGTAGGTTTTGGGCCTTGTATTTGGGCTAGGTGTAGAATAAGGTTAGCATATGATGTCATAAACCATCTAGGGTTATATTTGTGCTTCTTTAAGCCCAATGTAAACCCTAGACATCCAAGACATGCGGAGTGTGATTAGGCATGGAGAGTGTAACTAGCCACATGACACTTCCTCAATGGAGAGGATTTGAATTAATGAAGAGGTGACACTTGTCAACCTCTCATTTGAGAGAATCCTCTTAAATGAGAGGATGACACTTGCAACCTTTCATTTGAGAGGATCAAGGCACATGGAAAGCATAAGCTCAACTTGACACACTCTCATTGGCTCTTCTAGATCTAGGGATTATTTTGAATTTGAATTATTTTGAACTTTTCCTTTTTTGAGCTAACCCTAACACTATAAATAAATGTGTTAGCCTCTTGTAAAAGAAGCTTATGAATGATGCAATTCTAGCTTGATTTGCATTGTTTCTTTTGGTTTAGTTCTTTGTTGTGGAATGTGAGAAATATTTGTAATTTTTATTGCTAAAATTGAACCATGGATGAAGGTGAAATGAAATAGGGAAAATATGCTTAGAAGATGTGAGGCAAACTTCTAAGAGAATCCTTGCCAAAACACTCACAAAAGTGTTAACCAGGAGGGAGCTAAGAGACAATTGAGGTTGAATTTGTGCAATAATTCATTAGTCAATCAAAGCTGATTTACAAGGGGCTAGCACTTGTATTTATATTGTTATGCGCAACCAAGGAGCAAGCTTTAACCCTAAAATCTCTCCACTCCTAGAAAGACAAGTGACTATCTCTAATTGGAGCTAATCCTTTCAAATTAGAGGTTGACAAGTGTCCTCTAATTGGAGAGAATCCTCTCCATTCCCATGAAGAGAAATGGCCTTTTGGCATTGGTGGGAGTCCTCTCCATTGAGAGGATGAAATGTGGATCTTCATGCCTTCCTTGCCACTCCATGTTTTCTATTTACACTATAGTAATTTATTTGTGCACCCTATATGGTCTAGGGTTGCATTGGATCCAAGGAGACCCAATTGTAACTCTAATTATACTTTTTTTTTCTATTTTACACCCTACTGGAATTTTCCCAATACATGGTCCATGAAAATTGGCCCAATACATGGGTCATCAAAATTGGCCTAAAACATGGTCAAAGAAAATGACCCAAATACAAAGCTCAAAATAAAGCCTATACTACTATATAAAGTGTTTATACAACTATAGAAAAAATGGAAAAGCATACAACAATTAATTCTCTCTGAGATGAGAGTCTTCTGAGCTCATTGTTTTGCTTCCAATCTTCTTAGCCAAATGTTTCGAGGCTGGATGAGTTTTCAGCATTCCCTCCCTCTTGAGAAGGATTTGTCCTCGGATCCTGAATGACATTCAATGACATCAACCTCTGTTTATGTGTTATTTTTCTCCAGGGTCAAATATCCATCTACAATAAACATCAAACAAACATGAAACAAGTTCCCTTAAAATAAAATTAAAGAAAAAGAAAACAGAACAAAAATAAGACCCTTTTTTTTATAAAAGTTTTAAAAAATAAGATCCTTTTCAAAAATATTTGTGTTCACTCTGTGTTGTTCTTTGCCAAAACTATGCAACAACACCACAAAGTGTTGTTTTTTGAGATTTTTGTGAAGAAGAATTAGCAAAAACCATATCAATCTACTTCTGTGATTTTTTTGAGATTTTTTTACCAAAAAATAAAAATAAAAAAATTCTCAAAACCGAGACAAAATTTCACAAAATCTGGAAAGAAGAAACCTAAGGAATGTGAATAAAAGATGACTTGAAACTTCAAGACAAAATAGAAGTTTTGCAAGTTTTGGAATGAACTTTATGACTCTTTGAGCAAAAATGACCTTGTGAAGAATGTTCCAAAAGGTCTTAACATAGAGCAATGGACTATATTTGTTGATTATCATGTTATGCCTTCCACGACGGTACAATTTTTTCCACAGTTAGATATTTATAATAAGATTGAATTTAAATTTTCCAAAAGTTGATTTCATTTTCACTTTGAAGAACATGTGTAATAAAAATAGAGATATAAGAAAAAGACAAACTATTGCTCACATTGGTGGTGATATGTCTTTGTTAAGAAGAAGGAATAATTTGTTATTTTTTTACTTATATTTTACTATCAATTATAATATATTATGATTTTTTTTATATTAATTTTCTTGAATATAAAAAAAATTGAGATTGGTAGAAATATTGGACGAACTAAAATGTGAAATATAACACAGGAGAGGAAAAAATGGAAACTATGTGAATGATGAGGCTATGAAGATTGAGGGTAACTTTATTCTTTTTATTCACTTGTTCAATATATGTGGTATGTTGGTTTAAAGGTCGTTGACCTATGTAAAATATCTTATGGTTTGTTGGTTCAATATGTGTGTGTTTCAATGCACTATGTCCTGTTTTAGTACAAGTGTTTGTGTTGTTTTGGTATTGTTGCTAGTCTGACTGGTTTGCTTGATAAAACTATGTGCTATTTTGGTATTATTGTTGGACTAACTTGTTTGCTTACTAAAACTGTGTTGTTTTGGTATAAAAGTCATTACCAATTATTTCAATTTTATGCAGAAAAAATGATGAGATAATGTTGGAAAACTTAGAAACTACATAAGATATATATCCCTAGATGATTCAATTGGTTTCATATTTGGGAAGGAACATCCAAGTCGAGTCAGAGGACTATCATATGGAGCTTGTGCTAACCTTTCTCTTAAGAGATCCTCGACTACATTTCACTAACTATTCTTCCTCTAGTGCATTCACCAAATATGGAGGACAAGGTAGTCAAGATGGAAAGTGAGCTCGCAACTATCAAAAACAAAATGCAAACATTGTTTGCCTTCTAGGTAAGATGTTTTGGAACATTTTGCACCAAAGGCGAATGGTTTGGTACATGTAGTAATTAAAGTTGAAAACATGAAAATATTGGTTTCCTAAGACATGGGTAAACACTGTCTATAAGGACTTATCCGCAGTGTATTGCGTAAGTCCCCTAGGATACAACAGGAACTTCTCGGATAATCCCGAGGATATCTGAACTAGCAAGTAAACTCCTCTAGAGTAAAAACCTAGAATACCAAAAATATTAGAAAGTAAAAGAAAAGAATAAAGGAGTGAAAAGGAAGAGAAAAAGTTGTGAGTGAGATTTGTTTTTCGGAGCAAAGAGAAGCACATATTTATAGATGGAGAACAGTGAACAAATTAACTAATTTAAGAGTTATCGGTAAGAAAAGGAGGAGGTTGCCAGAAAAGGAGAAGGTCGCTCCTCTGATCTAGGTGATCGGGTCACACTAGAACAACTTGAAACTGTAGAGAAAAACAATCCAACTTCCATTTGTTTTTTGGGTATGAGAAACCTTCCCCTTAGATTTGAATTAAAACTTCGACACGTTTGCTACGTAACTTTTGCAACACTTGCTTAATTTTCACAACACTCTATTTTGATATCTTTTGTGATATCTAAGATTTACAACAATCCCCCACATATTGCAAAAGATAGAAAATAAAAATAAATAAATAGATAAATAAATAAATCTTGGGTTGGAAAAAGATGTAATGCATCAAAGCTCTAATTAGCATCATTGTATCCTTTTGGCACAACGGAAAGTCCACTATATTTAATGACATAATCCATTGTACCTCTCAAGTATTTCATGAGTCTCACAAGTGCTTCCCAATGATCCTAACTAAGACATTGAGTGTACCTACTCAGTCTACTTACTGCATAAGCAATATCTGGTCTAGAAAAGCTCATTAAATGTAATAAGCTCTCAATTATCTGGGCATACTGAGTTTGAGAAATATATTCTCCTTTGTTCTTCTTTAATTTAGAGTTAGCTTCATAAGAGGTGCTTACTGACTTAAAGTCATAGTAATCAAACTTCTTAAGAAGTTTCTCAGTGTATTGTTCTTGGGATAGTAATATACTATCTCCCTTCGTTATGATTTTAACTCCTAGAATCACACTTGTTTCACCCATGTCTTTCATTTCAAACTTAGATGAAAGAAAAAAATTTGTTTTAAAAACAATATCATCACATGTACCAAAAATTAGCATGCCATCCGCATATTAACATATAATGACACATTCACTATTTTCAGATCTAGAATACACATTTATCAACATCATTGATAGAAAAATCTTCACAAAGTAAAACATTATTAAGTTTTTTCATGTCATTGTTTTGGTGCTTATTTCAATCCATACATATATTTTAAAAGTTTGCATACTTTTTTCTTTTTTTGACCTGAAACTACACATCCTTCAGGTTGAGTCATATAAATTTCCTCTTCTAGTTCACCATTCAAAAAGGCTATTTTAACATCCATTTGGTGAATTACTAACTTATGGATAGATGTTAGGGCTAACAAAACACGGATAGAGGAAATCCTAGTAACTGGAGCAAAAATATCAAAGTAATCTATGTTAGGATTTTGAGTAAAACCTTTCGCTATTAATCCATTTGCTTTATATTTCTCAATGGATCCATTAGTATGTTAAAGATCCACTTACAACTAATGGATTTTGCTTCTTTAGGCAAATCTACTAAGGTCCAAGTATTAATTTTCTTAATTAAATCAATCTCAGTCCTAATGTTTACTTAAATACACTTTGGTGTATATAGAAAAATCATCTATAAATGTTACAGAATAATTTTTACCACCTTTAGATATTGTTTGTTTTAAATAAGCAAAATTGGTATGAATTAAACCAAGAAGTTTATAGTTTGACGTTCTACATAATAACATGTGTTTTGTACTTTACTATATTTGGTAATTTGATGTATTTGGATAATGGAACATTTAACTTCAGTATTTAGTACTTTGGTGTCATTATATGAATTTTGATCTATGTTTAAAATACAATGAATATGTTTTATTACACGTTTTTGAATTATTATATTAATAATTATTAAAATATGTTTTATTAAATTATAAGATTATAAATTGATAGATAAATAACATTAATTTAATATTCCAATTATAAATGTTGTAAATAGTGTACCACATTTCATACGTAGTTATAATAATGATAATTAAAATTCTCATATTACGAAGTGGACTTTAAGCCTAACTCAACCCCATAAAACCGGCTCATGGGATTGAGGTTTGCACCCACTTATATTCACTCTAATCTCTAGTCGATGTGGGATCTCCAGAACGTTCATAAAATGTTGTTTACATACTATTTACAATAAAATTGTTTTTCAATTAAAAACACTAAAACAATTTTAACTAATATCATTTACATGCATAAAATATCACTTTATATAAAATATTAAGTGACATGGTTGTAACGATTTATATAAAACTGTCATATTATAGATAGTTTGTGATGCTTAAATCTATAATAATATATGCAAATGCCACTAGTATATGCAACGATATTAAAAAATAAACGTCAATATAAATACAATTTTTTGAAGTAGCTATTCTTGTAATATGAATTTAAAATTTGTCCATTATAATAATTTCTTAAAGAAATTATACCAAAGTAGTAAATTTCCCAATAGCTTAATCTTGATATTTATGTGTATATTTAGTAGTATTTCAAAACTACTATAAAAAGACAAGAGTGTTGAATTTTTGTTTAGAAACAAGTATTTATAAGAAAATGAAAAGTTAGAAGAAAAAAAACCTTCATTAAATGTAAATATAAATAGTAACGGAGTGTGTTGTGTTGTGAAATCCCTTCCCGCCATCCATCGGTTTCATTCCAATGGTTACTGTTTGTTCACGTCACAGTGACATTGAATGAACTAAAAATACTCTCAATCACTGAAAACAAAACAAAAACTCCCTTCCAATTACTTCCAATTATTACAGAGTCCTGAAATTAATCTCAACCAACCATGAGAAAACCCACTAAACCCATACCAACGTTCCTCCCAATCTCAATCCTCAGATCCACCCTCTTCCTCCTCATCCTCTCCATGGCTTCCCTCTTCTTCCTCTCCCTCCTCTTCTTCCTCAACCTCCACCCTCACTCCTCCGCCGTGGAGATTCACCGAGCCTGCAATGCCACGCGCTTTCCTCCCCAATGCCACGCCTCCCTCAGCCCTAGAGTCCCTCCCAATCCCACCCCTCTCCAAATCGTCCAATCCGCCCTCCGAGCCTCCTCCTCCAATCTCGTCACCGCGCGATCCAAGGTGCGCTCCATTGTAAGCGCCTCCGCGAACAACCGCACCCGCTTAACCAACGCAAAAAGCTGTCGCCAGGTCCTCCACTACTCCAGACACCGCACCAACCTCGCCAAAGCCGCACTCCTCCGCGGCGCCACCAAGGACGCGCGCGCCTGGATGAGCGCCTCCCTCGGCTACCAGTACGGCTGCTGGAACGGCCTCAAGTACATCAACCACACCGCGCTCGTCGCCGAAACGATGTCGTTCCTCGAGTCTCTCGTCACCCTCTCCAGCAACGCTCTCAGCATGATGGTCTCCTACGACATCTTCGGAAACGACACCGCATCGTGGAGGCCGCCAATGACGGAGCGCGACGGCTTCTGGGAGCCCTCCGGGACTCCGGGACTCGGGGCGCTACCCAAGATAGCGGAGAATTTGAAGGCGGACGCTGTGGTGTGTAAGGGTGGGGACTGTTACAAGACGGTGCAGGCGGCGGTTAACGCGGCGCCGGATAATGCGGAAGGGAGGTTTGTGATATATATAAAGGAAGGGGTTTATGAAGAGAAGGTGAGGGTTCCGTACAGGAAGAAGAATGTGGTTTTCTTGGGGGATGGCATGGGTAGGACTGTGATCACGGGATCTGCTAACGTGGCCCAGCCCGGCATCACCACTTACAGCTCTGCCACCGTTGGTCAGTTTCTTTCTTTTCTGTCTTTAAGGTTTTCATGCTTTTTTTTATGTATGCCTTTTGAGTTTCCTGTTTTTTTAATATTAACTGCATTTTCACTTTACTTTAAAAACTCGCCTGAAATATTGATATCAATCATTGATGTCAACTTCCAATTTTTGACGGGAGAACAAAACTAAAAGTTATTTGAAAAGTTTTATAGCCAAGTTCTGTAACACTTGATGATAATGGATACAAATTCTGTGGCATGAAAATTTAGCGATATTTTCAGTTGTTAGTGATTCGTTTATGGAATAACAAAAAAGAACTTCTTAAACGAATATGGAATTTTTACTCTTAATCTAGAGATACGAGTACAGGACATAATTTAGACGCAGTTCGTCATGTACTTTCAGAATTGTTTTTCAATAAATTAGAATTTTTCTTTACTAATCTATTTAATAAAAGTTTGTATTAAAAATAGATATAGATTATTGCCATAAAACACTTATCTGATTACAGAGCATAAGGAACTATGCTAATGTTTTTTCCCTATCCTAAGTTCATAAAAAAATAGCACTTGCTTGCTTCAACATCAAGTAGGATATGACTATGCCAGTAACTATTGGGTTATAAAGTGCAAGTTTTTAACTACTTTTGGAAACTAGTATGAAGATTTGGGATTACATTGACATGCAAGGGGGGAAGATTTGTTAATGAGTTAATTATTTAATATGGCAGGGGTTGCTGGGGATGGATTTATGGCAAAGGATCTCACGATTGAGAACACGGCTGGTGCTAATGCTCACCAAGCAGTGGCCTTCAGATCAGACAGTGATCTTTCTGTCATCGAAAACTGTGAATTCATAGGCAACCAAGATACTCTCTATGCTCATTCCCTGCGCCAATTTTATAAATCTTGCCGCATACTAGGCAACGTGGACTTCATCTTTGGGAACTCGGCAGCAATCTTCCAAGACTGTGAAATCCTAGTCCGGCCCCGGCAAGACAGACCAGAGAAGGGTGAGAACAATGCTGTTACTGCACACGGTAGGACAGACCCTGCTCAGTCAACAGGATTTGTTTTCCAGAACTGTTTGGTTAATGGTACCGAGGAATACATGGCATTGTATTATAGCAAACCTCAAGTTCACAAAAACTATCTGGGGAGGCCATGGAAGGAGTATTCTAGAACAGTTTTCATACATACATTCTTTGAAACCCTTATCACACCAGAGGGATGGATGCCATGGACGGGGGATTTTGCTTTGAACACGCTTTATTATGGGGAATTTGAGAACTCAGGACCTGGTTCAAATCTGACTCAGAGGGTGCCCTGGAGTAACCAGGTCCCAGCCGAGCACGTATTCTCTTACTCATATCAGAATTTCATTCAAGGAGATGATTGGTATCATCATTTCAGTCAGTAGGCCGTCCTAGGACTGACCATGGATTGAGGAATGGGAGGAGGGATCATCTTAGTAAGTGGGGATTTTTTTTCTCATCCACTTATGGTTCATACTCGATCCTACTCATTGTGTACACCCTTAATTGAATATATTTATATTTTATTTATTTTAATGATGTTGCAGATTTCACATAATTAGAAATATAATTATAGAATTGGGGTAAACTTTTGTTCACTAAATCTATTTTTTAGATGAGTTGGAGTTAACACTCACTCTAATGAGTTGTTGGACTAAAATTCATTTTCCTAAAGTCGTAGGAAAATGATATGGGAAATGATTTTTTCGCATTTATTCTGATAATTATTTTGAAAAAAATAAGCTATTCTCGTAAAACTTATTTAGTAAAGTGATATTTATTTCCAATTATATATTGTCTAATAGAAGGTTGTTATAAAATTTTCTATTGGGACATTCCAAAAAGGTCACTATAATCTTTGATCTTCACCAATTTACAGAGCTTTTAGGAGTACAAGACCTCATCACTCAAAAGCTTTTCCAGCACGTTAGCTACATAAGAAAATGGCTATGATTTCTTTTTGAATATGAACCATACCCCTTTTTTCAAAGAAGTTAATTATTTGATTCCATTTTATGCGGTCCCCATATTCACATTAAGACGATGGACTAACATGAAAGTGTTTGCACTTAAATGTGCATGTGGTCAACCAGTGTCCATAGACCACTTGGTGCCCTAAGAATCGTTTGCTTGCATACCATGTGAAATTTTTAATGTTATAGTTAGATCTACCTGCCGACATGATATACTTTTTAATGGAGTTGAACAAATGTAGGAGGCAGTCACATTCTGCCGAAAGGTCTTGAGACGTTTTGAAAGCAATTCACTTGTCCACCTTTCATTGACTGACACGATGATTAGATTACATTTTGGATGTCATTGTGCATCTATGGAATGAGCCTTCAATTTAGTTCTCCACTTAAAAAAAGTAAAATCTTATTGTCTTTATATAGCTAAAATGACAGCATAGGTTTTGTTACTAAACCTTATTAACTAATGCGACTTACTGTTTGGTTTAACTTAGGATTAGTTGACAAAAACAAATAAATCAACCAAGTGTACATTTTAGGAAAACTCACTAATAATTTATCGGGTTAAATATGTTTGTAGTCTATATATTATAACACGAAATTAGTTTTCGCTTTGATTCAAACTTTAGACATCATTCAGGTGTTTGTAGTATGGAAATAAACTTCAAATTGAATCAATTTCACGTACAGAAAAATTCAATCTAATCATTTTCATACAAGTATTTGTATGGTCTAAAATTTGGACAAAAATGAAAATCAATTTCGTATTATAATATTAGGACGAAAACCAATTGAGTGTTATAATATTAGAACAAAAAACATATTTAACCAAAAAACATATTTAACCCATGATTATCAACCTGAATTTGTCACGAAATTGGTTGTCTATTGTAGGTTACAGAAGAATGAAGAATCCCCCGACTATGATGTAAGAAGAGGTATCAAATAAAACCAAGATGAAAACTGCTAAAGATTAACATTGAATTGAAAAATCAATAATCATATGCTGAGATCAATAACCAAGAATAGAGAGAATGAATCTTGTTACGTTCAGAATGAAGCAGGATTCACTAATCCTCAAAGCATACAAAGATGTCCTACTGATATACAATCAAGACTATTAGCGAGCGGTCACAGAACATAAAAGAAAGGGACAACTAATGTTTGCAAAACAGTAACTAACTCACTCTTTGAAATATATAAGTTCTCTAATATATGAACCAATGACTGCTTTATGATTAGGAAATGACTGGGTATGCATCTTCAAACCAAAGAATAATGCTTGTTACAGTTAGAAAGACTTGCATTCGAGTAAGGTGGCTGCACTGGGATGCAGGTCTGCAGAAATTTCAGTGAAGCTACAGTATAAATTATACCAATCTAAGCTGTTTGTGTGAGTAATATGATTCCTAAAAAATGTTCTTTTGTCCGGATCTCTGTACTATCCTTCATTTTTTGCGCTCGTACTTTTCAAACATTAAAACATTGGTTACTCATGCATATCTCACGATTATGTATCCATCTTAGAGCTGTTGTCTATATTACTAGATTCTTGTTTGATTCATGTAGGTAAATTCCTGTAAAACTGATTCGTGGAGAAATCTGTCACTAAATGATCAGAATGAGAATACATCATTTTTATGCATGAAAAAATATGTATGAGGAAAAATGTTTCCGTCATCCCTTCTTCCTAACACTAGGAAATTAACACATGCGAGGAAATTATAAAGGGCAACTGAGAAGAGAACTCATAAAGCCGAAAGAGATGTTTTGGTAATGGTAGGTGGTGTTGGAGTATAAAACTCATCATCCGTCCAATTTGTCTCACCCCAGTGCCGCAACATGGTTTTCCAGTTGCATAAATTATCTATACATTTCTTCAAGCGTCTATCTTTAACTTTTATTCGCCAATGCCCATCCGTGTAATTTGCTATTTCAGCCTGCCTACGATCCCACTCCAACTGTGCCTTCTGCTTTGATTTCAGGAGACAAAACTGCTGCAAAAGCTCAGGCATTGCATCATGCACCTTCCACCACTTTGCATGTGCAACATCACTTGCAAATTCATGAAAGATATCAGCATTCCAGTTGCAATCATAGTCCCGGAAGCATAACCATGGCTTCACACCTAGATAGTGCAGGACGTACAAAATTGGAGGCTCTGCGCCAAACAATAAAGTTTTCATCTGTTTCTTCTCTTCCTCATCACCAATCCAAAAATGCTTCAAGAAGTTCATGTGTCTTGGTATCCTGTGCCACCAAGTAAATATTTCATTCAAATATCCTTGGTCCCCTCCATTGTAGGACTCTATCTCGTTTATGTGATTCATCAGGAGCTGGAATGTGCAATTTGATGGCTCAACCACCATGACACCGGAGTTGAAGAGAGTGGCATTGTTTCCAGTGGCGGTGATTTCTGGCATTCCAAATAGGACATCTATATTTCTTAGTATGAGCAAATCTGCATCAATGAATATTATCTTGTCATAATCTGTTAACTGCCATAGCCTGAACTTGCTGTAGTTCCATTCATTGTAAGCATCTTTTTCAGCTTTGGGGTTTCTGATCCTTTGTATTGTTCTAACCTTCCATCCTGCTGCTTCCAAACCACTTCTGTGATAGCCACTGATCGTCTCATCAACAAGTATTACAAAGTCTCGAGTTGATCCAGACATGCGGATGCTTTGTGCAGCAGCTATAGCCCCACAAACGTAAACATGAGCTGAGTGCAGAATTGTTGCATAGGCTTCTCTAGGAGCATTCCCATTGTAAGCCAACTCTGCTTCCAATTAATTAAATTCCTTTAGTATCTTGCAATAGTAGTAGTAGTACATACAATAGTACTACTAGATGCAATAATCACATTGCGAAGATGTCATTTTAATTTTCATGATCATGGATGAGAATGTAGTATGATAAGCATGGAAGAAAAGGGTCACTTTCTGTGTTCCTCTAGTGTCCACTTCTGTTTATTGTCTTTGGGAGTTGGGAGTCTTCAGCAATCATCAAAATATCCAGAAAGTGGTTGTAAATGTAAACAAGTTATTGTTTGCGATCTAGCTTTTAAATTGTGACTACGGTTTGTGGTTCTAGAGAACCAAATTGTGATCACAGACGAGTTTTTAAAACCTTGTTGGTGAAACATAGATAGTTACAACAATTAACTAACTACTTTATATTTTGTCTCAAGAATCTTAAGGGACAGAAAGAGAGTACAACTTACCTTTGCCTCTCATTGGAAGTGCAAGTTCACAAGACCCCACCGGAAGCTGGACTTTTTCTCTCAGGACACTCAAGTTTGGTTTGTATAACCACACATTCCCTTCACGTCCAACTAGTTCTTTGCATGTAAACAGATTTGGTATTGGAAAACAGTTGGTAATGAAGAGCACATAAACAGGGTAGTTGCCTTTGAAAGAGGTTGCAAGGGCAGCAGCTGCAAGCTGAAGGTGCAAACGAGCAACATCTCTGGACCAATTCCCTCCATTCCTACAAGGAAGCTTCACGGCAATGAGGTTAAGTCTTATGCCAGGGGACCTAAGAGTAGGCAGAGAAGGACAAACAGGAACTTCAGTTTCCTCTTCCTCATCAATCCATTCCGGGTACAAGGATTCCCATGTCACATTTCTTGCAGCATTCTCCAGAGGCAGAACAACATGTGTTGTATCAGGAATAAGATGCTCCCAATGGACTTGTTCAGTCTTGTTGAAATTTACAAGCCCAATTCCTTGAAGTTCGTCTTGCCCTGTCAGCTTATCCGTAATTTTCTGTATGTCATCCCAGTCAGTGTCTACATTGGATATGTAACGAGGATCTGCACCACCCCATATCCACCTGTTCGCAAAGTTAGGAGACACACTCAAACATTAGGAGTCAACACTTCAATTTTACCTCGTCTATATCAAACTAATGATGAAGATTTGGTTCTTTTCTTGTTACAAAGAAAATGTTTGTTTCACATTTTCAAAGACCAGGTTGGTAGGAGTTCGCATATTTGCATAAGAAATTTGTGAAAAAATCACAATCGTTGAATCTGATAAGAGGTGGTAATTTATATCAATTTAAGATATTCTGACAAAAGTTGAGTTTAGAAAGCAAGCCCCATCAATAAAAAATCGGTCTTTCTCTATAATTATTATAAAAATCAATATGTGATTCAGTGAAACTGTAAAAAATATTTACACTCTCAGCATATATTATTTACTGAGTAAATTACATTTGTACTCCAACAAAAAAATCTAATTCAACCAATTCTCCTGTTTTTTTTCAATATTTTACATGATGTAGTATTTTTTATACAATTAAGAAGTTAGTGAATGTACAAAGATGTTAATACAATACTTTTGGAACAACTAAGAAGGCAATGGAAGGGTAGAAAAAGGAGGAAATGCATTGTATAGTCTGTGTAAAAATGTAATGTTGGAATCTTCTTATAATTTTCCCCTCTGGCTTTAATTTAAGAGATACCAAGCTTATCCTTAATATAGTGAAACTTTTAAAGGGCATTGAACTAATGTTAGAAATTGTGTTCATGAAATGAAGTTTTTGTTTGTTTAAGAAGAAAAAAATAATTGGAAGTGTAGAGTAATAGATTTACTTACCGAGAGCCTGAGCTTGATAAATGGTTGGTATTGTAAACCTCTGGAGAATACAGCAGTGTTACAAAAGTGCCACTTATGGTTATCAATAGGATGAATTTTAAGAAAGACAACTTGCATCTTGAGCTCCTATCTTGAACTGATAAGTGGAAAGGCTTCTCTGCATTTGCTTTGCTTCTTGGCAATCTTCGTTTGTATAAATCTTCACTGCACCAACTCATCATTCAGCACAAATTCATTACACAAATAAGAAAATCAAACAGTTGCACAAGGTTTGATATACTGCTCAGTATCAGCCCCAACTCTAATCTTTGATTGATCTTAGATTTTCAAGACAGCTTTCTAATGAAATGTTTGTGTTATCTTTCTCCATGCACATTATTTGATTTGGTTTTACATCAGAATAAAATTACATTCCTGTTTTTTCATCAAAAACATGTGCCTAGAGGGTTTTGGAATCTACTGATACAAAGATGAAACAGTGCCATATAATGAGGTAACATTAAAACCACTTAATAGATTGCATCTAATGAGGTAACAAAGCACAATGGTTATAATTTCGTTGGCTAAGTAAAAAAGAGACATCCACGAATCACCACAATTAATTTAATCACTCATTTAATGCTTATAATTGAATAAAGAGATGAAGTGAAATCTAACATAAAAGAATTGATGAGTCTCACACAGCAATCATTCTGTTCCAAATTTATTAACTTGATCATCATCATTCATCATTCTTAAGCTCTACGCAAGCATGACTGATTCATTTTCGGGCCTACTACAGATATATGATTTATTAAAGAACTCAAAAAAGCATTGTCAGATTGAAACATACCTTCTGTTTTTTTTTTTCACACCAGTAAATGCAGAAAACATATAGAAAAAGTTTCAAGCTTTTTGGACTTCTCCCTTACATTAAACAGTTACTCCCTCTACCCTTAAGGTTATAAAAGAAAATTGCCATTTAGGATGAATTTAGATATAAACAAATATAACTAATTTTATTTTTTTAATAAAATTATTTCTGAAACACCCTTTTTGTGATTCTATTTTTAATGACTCCTGTTTATTCATAATAACAAGGTTTAATGATGAATGTTTTTAAAAAGTTATTTACTGAAATTAAATAATGTTATTGACCTTTTTAATTAGCATAAATTTAGTTATTTTTGTTTATACTTATTAACTTCAGGAAACACTATTCGTAACGTAATGCTAATTTAAAATTACATGTCCCCATAATTTTGAAATATGCAAAACCCTACAAGTTTTGAGTATAAAACTGATTAATTATTCCACTTTATTTTGTGAGTATAGAATTTGATTTGATTCATGTGCAAGAGAGTTAAATTAACCAAAATGAAATCGTAAAGTGTCCCACAAGGTTGTAAAAGCATTCTTTCCTTTGTTTCATAAACACTAATAAACCTTAAACAACTTTGTAAATTGTGACAACCACTGGTTTATACTGTTTTATATATGTAGTTGGTGAATCTTTGGAATATTGCTCCCTAAGTGACTCACTGTTGATACAGACTTGTTCTTTGGCTATATACATTTTCACTAAAGCATGAAATAATGGAGAGGGTAGAAAGATAATGATGGAAGTGGTTGCTTGCTCAGCTTCCTTATACAGTAAATAAGAAATATTTTGAGATAAAATGTCACTGTCATTTCCAGAAGATATGTTAACTATACGCAGGTTCTTCCACTTCTTTGAAAAGGATTTGACAACATTACAAAATACTTTAACTAGGTGCATGCATGCAATTGAGCTTATACACGCAGTTCTTTCAATCATGAATTTTGTACCAGTTTACATTAATAGGTTACTAGGAGACAAATACTGTCTCTGACATCATGAATATATGAACATGACACAAAAAGTAAACACTGCTGGTTTTAGAAAATATAAGATGTAACACAGATTAAGTTTATCTAAAACCACGCATAGTTTTACGATTCCTAACCTCGGCAAAAACAAATTAAAGCAGCAAAACAAATCTCACGTGAAAGGAAGAGAAAAAGTTGGCTTTTTAACCTCAAACAGAACTTCATACAAAAGAGATGGGTCCTAGTTATAAGGTGAAATGTACCTTAATGCCTGATAACAAGACCAAATAAATTACCCTTTTAACATATATCAGTCGCAATCGTAACAAGTTCAGAAATTATTTTTAGACATCTAAAATAATGTTACTCAACGCGCAATCAAAGTAAAGTACAATAAGTAATAATGATATAACAGGAAAAAAAAAATAGAAAATGATTTGAAAATGTAGAATATGTAAAAGAATCAATGCTCTAACAAGTTCTAGAGAATATCATTTTCATATATAGTTAATATAAAAACATTACAATGTCGTAATATGAATTATTTAAAATAAAACATTTGTTATAAAAACCAGTAATTTTATCATATGGAATTTATGATTATTAATATTACTCTTACAGGTTACTCGTATAATTATTTAACTTTAAATGATTTTGATATCTTATTAATTAATAAGTATAACTCAACTTTTACAAAAAAAAATCTTATAAGAATCTCATCTCTATTATCTCTATGATGATAATAGGTCCCAAGCAAAGAACATGATTATTTGGAGTGAGTTTTGAAGCTAGTGGGGAATCCTTTATGTTAAAAAAGCACCTTTGATCCAGAGAAGAGAAAGAATAAGAAGAAACTAACTCACATGGATGCAGGTAAACGGTGTCGAGCTTCAACGGAATGAGGAGAAGCACCCATTGTTCCTCTCATATAAACTATTCACCTACAGGGGCATGCAACCATCTGATTTTTATTCTTACCTGCACCAACAAATCTACTTCTAATGAACAAAAACGGTCCAATCAACTAACAGAAAACTCAATTAGAAGTCCATAAACCATTAAAGGTGTTTAGTTTAACATCTTGAAGTTGCTAATATCTGGTGATATACACATTTATCTGAATTGGTTTTGAATGAACATAGATGAAAGAAGTACAAAAAAGAAGCTGATAGAAGGGAAAAGACAAGGACTGCATGCATGGTAAATTTACTCCAGAAGGAAAAAAAACATAACAATCAGAGTTATATACCAATGTTAAAGTAGAGTAACTGAAAAGACAAACAATGTTGTTGTTGTTGTGCAGACACAGAGAGGGAGAGAGAGGTGAATGTGTGAGGTTTTGGAGGGTTGTGAAGAAGAGAGAGAAGGGGATGGAAGATGCAGAAAGAGTTGATAGATGGCATTGTTGAGGAGTTGAGTCAATATAGAAGGAGTGAGGCAGTAACTTCCTTCAGAATTTTTCTTTCATCTTTCAGTTTCTTTCACTTATCTGCTACTCACCAACTCTTGCATCTATCTACTTCTTTTCTTTTATCATTACTCCTCATTTCTCACCTTTTTTTATTCTCCAGTTTCATTGCAGGAGAAAATGCTCCTACCTTATAAACTTTATAAATAATTTATACTTATACTTCAACACTTTTTTTAGTGAGATTTTTATCATTCACATGAAATTTCATTTATTAATTATTAAAGTAAATAAAATTTTAAAAATTACCAAAATAGATAAGTAATGTCATATTTCAACTCAAATCTTATTTCAACCTTAACATAATTTTAATAATTTTTTAAAATTTTAACCATTTAAATAACTTTGTGAAATTATATCTGAATAGTAAAAATCTCTCCTTTATTTTAGTTGACACAAGATATATATATATATATATATATATATATATATATATATATATATATATATATATAGTTTATAAAAATAAAAAAAAATTTTTTTTAAATATAAAAGTGTTTTATATATTTTTTTTATAAATAGAA
>Ga0123342_1000119_pt1 | contig 94711 bp, 40 predicted proteins | sample Turbeawhitnodule_FD_89960 | JGI IMG/M metagenome (GOLD analysis project Ga0123342, IMG submission 89960) | Root nodule microbial communities of legume samples collected from Mexico - Turtle bean Mexico white nodule | ecosystem: Host-associated > Plants > Roots > Nodule | place: Mexico: Nepantla...
ATTTCTAAGAAAAATAAAAGAAATCTTAAATGTATCAAAAAAAAAAAAACAAAAAAGAAAGCATCAAAATGCAATTAACATACTTTTCAATGTTTTATAATGGTTTTTTTTTTATGTTCTATGTGATTGATCAGACACTAATCCTAATTTATTTATTTTTCTTTCAAAAGTGCTTATAAGAAAATTTCTCAAAGTGAATTTCACGTGCTTTATTTCAACTCCCATTTTGGAAATTTAAATTCATAAATTGTGGATTCCTCTATGCATTATCTTTATATTGACTCAAGTAAATTATGAACTCAATATACATAGCTGTTAAAATTAATTTATCTTTCGTTGCAAAGTTATTAATACACAATTTAATTTAACATATTCAACACAATTAAAGCAATTTTCCACTTTTGGCACCAACAAAAATCCTTCAAATATCTGACTAAAGCATTCATAATTTCTTTTTTTAGTTTGCTACCTATTCGGATATTCCAAAAGCAAATGTGAACTTATTGAAAGTTATATATTATTCCATTCGTGTACGCATTTTTCGTGCAACTTCAAATACAATCATGGATCTTTAAAAAATCGTAATAAAATATAAAAAATGTAATAATAATAAGTTATAATAAAATTTCCTCTTTCTAGTTGTCAAATTATATTTTTTAATGAAATATCTGATCTATTGATGTATGAGTTGTGGAATGTTGCCCCAATGTATAAGTCACTAAATCAACTAGAGAACATTGAAAAAAAAGTAAACATTGATCTTCAATGTTTTCTTTTTATCAACAATAAAAAATTAATAAATAAAAGTATTTAAGGAATACTTCACAAAAGCTACATGAATTAGTACCACATAAATATTCTCGTTCAAATAACTCCAATGGAATCTAGATGGATCCAGAGACATAAACCCATATAACACACATTGACTAGTTGCATAAATTGTAACATGTACCAAGCATAAAAGTTGGGTTAGACATAACAAAAAACCTTTAAGCTAGGATACGGCTAAGTGTCATATTTCAGTAATATTTCCTATTAAAATACAGCCACTTATAGACTTATGAACATTAATTCATAAAATAACTATAATATAATTCCTAATTTATGAATTTAAACCTTTTTACATATTTTGTGATTATAATATTAATAAGAACGATTTATTCACAAATTTGTGTTAATTTTTGGATTTTAGGGAAAATGGAGATGAAAGGGCAAAAGAAGAATATACAAGATAAAAAGGGAAAACTAGAATGCTCCAAACACTTGTCCAAACTCGCATGACCCAGAAGCTTGTAGAGGATCTCGTCCAAGCGAGCTCTGTCATGCCTAGGTGAGATCACTCCAGAGACGTTGGACTTGTTTTGGTCCAACTCGCCCAAGCGAGCCTAATCATGCCCAAACGAGAAGTCACTTAACCTAAACCCAACTAAGTTAAATATAAGGCGTGAGGCACAATCCTAAACATGAATTGGGAGAATAGAGGGTGATAGAAAACCCTAGAGGAGACAGCCGTCAATAAGGAACAAAAATAATTTTCTCAAATAAAAATTTATTGATAAATTCTCTAGTACTTAAGATTTTACACTAAAAAAACACAAAAAGAAAATGAAACGTTTTGAAAATAATATATCGCAGAACATTATATTATTATTGAGTTGCTTCTTGAAATCTATAAATAGGTAGTCGAGTAGATCACTTTCACAAAACTTCTATCTTTCTACCACCATTATTTCTGAGTTTTCTTTAAGATAATTACACTAAGACTTTGTCGGTTTGTTGATATGGAAATAAGTAGCAGAAAAAGAAAAGAGAAATTCTATTCGATCAAATTGGTGAATGGTTAAGTCTAAGTTTATTTATTCTTAAGAGTTTCTCTAGGAAGGGTTTCAACTTTCTGAGGATTTTTCCAATTAGATTATGTTCATGCAGTAATGTTATCGAGGATTCTGAGATAAATGGGAGCTAAGGTATGGCTCACACTATTCCTATTTAAGGAAAAGAACCAATAAAATCCAAGTTAGGGAAGTTAACATTCAAAGATAATAATTAGGATGAACTGTATGCAATTCTCATATTGATTGTTAATATGTTATGTTTGTTGAAAACCTTGTTTTTGTATTGTTTTGGATATTGTTTGGTTGTTTGTTGATGATCTGAAAGGTGAGAAACTTGTTTGTTAAGGGTGAAAATGGAGGTTTCATCCATGAGAATCTTTACCTTGGATCTATTTTTGCTCAAGTGAAGCCTTTTTCACTTAAGTAAAAAATGATATGATCCAAAGTGGTGCAATGTTTGCTTAAATGAAACCTTTTTTTTTACTCAAACAAAAGTGTGACGGTGTTGATATGACCTGAGAAAGCGATATTTTTCCTCAAACAAAAGTTCTAGTGGTGCAAATTTTTTCTCAAGCAAAATTAGTAATGAAACTTGGCTCTAGTAATAAAATTTTTATTTTAGGAACATAATTTTTGGTCAAACAAAAATAAAGTACAAAACCACCTTACTTTTGGATCTATTTTACTCAAATGATTGAGGTAAGCAATGTGAGGCCCAATAGTAGTATTACTTTGAATTGTTATTTTTAAATCTTAATTTACTCTGTGTTTGCTAATTATTTGACATGCTATATAATGTGATTCTGCATGTGCACAAATGTTTTGACATGTAATTTTTTTTTAAATCTTAAAAATAAACTAGAAAAAAGATTTATATATATATATATATATTAGTTATGTACATTTTTATCCATCAATATAAATTACTATATGTTATAACGATTTTTAAAAGTGATTAAAAATATTTAAATGTTTCAAAACCAAATAAAAAAGCATAAAAAATGCAATGAACATGCTTTCCAATGTTTTTAATATTTTTTTTTATGTATCCTAAATTAAAGACTTATTACAACACTGTTATTGATAAGACACTAATCCTAATTTATTTATTTTTCTTCAAACGTGCTTACAAGAAATTCTCAAAGTAACTGAATTTCACGTGCTTTATTTCAACTCCCATTTTGGAAATTCAAACTTCATTTCAAAGTCATAAATTGTCGATTCCTCCATGCATGTTTATATTGACTCGAGTAAATTCTGAACTTAATGTCAAAGAGTTTCCAATGTTCAAGTTGTCAAAATTTACGTGTCGTTGCAAAGCAATTAATACACGATCGACCACTAAAACGTACAATTTAATTTAACGTATTCAACACAATTAAACCAAATTTCAAGTTTTGGCACCAACAAAAATCCTTCAAATATCTGACTAAAGCATTCATAATTTCTTTTTTTAGTTTGCTATCTATTCGGATATTCCAAAAGGAAATGTGAAAGTATTAAAAGTTATATATGCACCTTCAAATATAATCATGGATTTTGAAAAGAATCGAAATGTAAAAATGTAATAATAATAATAAGTTATAATAAGATTCCCTCTTTCTAGTTGTCAATTTTTTTTTTTCAAATTTGAAGTTAGCATTAATTTTTCATTAACTTAAATTGATGTGCTTATTATGGTGTAGATATATAAAAAATACCTATTTTATTAACATATTTTTTTAATATATTTTGAATTTATACCTGAATTTTTTAAAAGAAAACGAATAATATGAAATGAGTATTAAAATTGTGTTAAAATTTTATAAAAAATAACAATAAATTGTATTAATAACATATATTTTTATTAAAAAAAATCTTATTCCTAATCTACCTAGAATTTTTATTATTATTAGTGTTTCTGTAAAGCAATGGTTTGAGTGAAACATGTCATCTCGCTTTAAGAAAATATATTAATATGCATTTAGTTTTTGTATATTAAATTCATTATTTTATTTTTCTCAAACATTAAATATTTTAGGTCATATTTTTAATGAAATATTTTATCTCTTGATGTATGAGTTGAGTTGTGGACAACTATGAAGAATGTTACAAAATCTAATGAATGTTCATCTGAAGATGTGAATGATATTTTAATGTATAAGTCTATAGATAAAAGAGTATCACACTATAAATAAATTATTAAATACAAACTAATTTTAGAGATAAAAAATAATTAATTATTTTATGGATTAAATTAAATATTATTTTAGATGATAAAAAATTATTGACATTTAAACTAGTTTATACTATTAATAAATAGTTTTTAAATTGATATTTAATTAGTTACCAGCTTTATAATCTAAAGAATTGGTAGCTAATTAGATACCAATTTAGAAACTATTTATCAATAATAGAAACTAGTTTAGATACCAATTATTTTGTTACTCTCTAAAATAGTATCTAATTTAGTTAATATAGTAATTATTTATTTATTTTCTTTAAAATTGATTTTTATTTAATGATTTTCTAGTAGTGTGAACAAAAATTAAATATAAGTATAGTGAGATTTCGTGTTATGGAGGTGTTTGTATATAATGATGTGATCCTAATACAAGAGAAGCCTATATTACCAAAAGGAAGGATTACTACAAGGCTCAAGAAAAAAAAAATTAAAGAATAAGAGTTTATAACGAATCAAGATTATGGAAGAAGACATAAAGAGAAATGCACAAGTTTTAAAATAATATTAGAAATATTTTTCTTAATAATTCTTCTAATTTCCTTGTAAATAAAAAATATAAAAAATAAAAATATAGTAGTTTGGTTGACTTAGAAAAACAAAGGCCTTGGTTACTTAGTATTTGATAACCAATTAAATGAGGCTTGGACTCTTGATCATTATTTGGAATGAATAACTTATGACTCTTTTTTATTATAAGTATATCGAGTTAGAAATAATAATTTGTCCTTAAGGACGAAGATCGAACTCACAAGAAACACTTATTTAAAATCCTAATCGTAGCATTCACTAAGTATAAGAATATGTACAATAATTTGATTTGAAAGATATTAACATAAGTTTGCATGAAAATTAAATGAAAACAAAATAAATTATTTGTATGAGTCAATTGGGATTGAGGTTCATCCTTCTCACTCACTTGTATTTCAAAAACATATAATATTCCATCTTGATTGATATTGATGCACATATAAAAATCATTCATATAAATTCCTCTCATACAAAATTATTAAAAGAGTCTCCTAAATATCAATTCCTTGCATATTAATAAAAACTCCTTATCATTACAAACAAATTTTATAAAGTAATTAACATTTCAAATTTATTCCTAGCATTCAAATATGTTAAGCATTATCATTTAGGTAAGATGATTTAAAGTACTTTCTACTCAAATTTAAGGATCAAAATCATGAATAATTCAAACTTTGAGAATAAAATGATAATACCAATCATCAATCTAGAATTTATGGCCTTAAACAAGAGGGGGTGAATTGTTTATAAACGATTTTCACAAACTTTGAAGGTATAATGAAATCCAACGATGAATCACAGAGAAAGAAATCAAGGAAGCCAAAGAACAAAACTGATTAAGTTGATTTCCAAAAAATCAATCGGTTGTTTTTTCGATTCAACCGGTTGTTTTTATCAGCACTGAATAAAAACAAATATTAAAGAGTTCAGGGAAAGAGATAAGCACACAAACAGATTTTTTACTGGTTCACTCTTATCCCAAGAGCTACATCCAGTTCCTAGAAACCACTAGGTATCCACTATGCAATCAATCACAAATTACAATCCACCAAAGAAGTGATCTTGATCCCCTAAAAAACACACACTTCCTTTGGCACACCACAATTACACCACAGGTCATAACATCCTCTGACTCTGTGAACACCAGTACTTACAAATTAAAAATTAAGAAGAAATAGGATTGATCACACTTGGTACAAATCAAATCAAAGTACACAGCAAGTCCTACTTCACTCTTAGAAAAAAATCCAAAGCCTTATGCAATCTTGGAGAAAACTTGATTTCACAAACTGATCTTGTAAGTTAATGTTAGGAGCGTAAAACAAAACATATATACTCCAATTAGAGGTTGAAAACATTTATTATAAAAGCCAAATCAGTTTCAAATCATTTAAAGCAGATTTAACCAAATTAACAAAATTTTGTTAAGGCAGTTAAAAAAATAGTCGGTTATTTTATTGAAACAATCGATTGAATTGGTTTGACAACAAAATTAACCAAATTCAAATCTACCAAAACCAGTTTCAAAAACCTTAAGTATGAAATAACCGATTGAAATGATAAAACAACAAGGTTGAGGTTGTATATTTTGAGGGATGCAATGACAAATCTATCCAAGAACTTATGAAGGGATTGAAGGTCTCTTTGTTTGATGATTTATAAGGAAACCAATGTTGCTTCGTGAGGTCTACTGGTTGTAAAAGAAGCTTTAAACTTCTAAGAAAAAAAATTCAAAAAAGAATTTGTGATGTTTGTTTATAATGTGGAATACCATTATAGGGAAACTCCTTTAAGTATTACATAAAACACTCCATAAAAGATTAAATTGTTGCTTGAGTATAAGTAAATTTGAGTTAAATATGTATTCATGAGTTTATTAATTTTATTGGAACCATTTTACCTATATATGGATAGAGGTTTCCATCCCAATGGTAAAGATATGCTCATAATGCCATTATTGAGATGACGATGACATTTTCATTTTATGGGTCATAGTGACTATGAGTGAATTTGATGTACTATAAATTAAAAATAAACTTGAGATTCTACGATGAGGAAATGACTATTATAAATGACTAATGAGAAATTATATTGATTTCTTATCAAAATCATAAACCTGTGAGGTCTTAAGAAAATTTTATCAATATTTTATAATAAACAATAAAATGTTATTATTGAATATTGAACATCTTTTAAGTCAAAATTTTAATAAAGTAAAATCTCTTTATACATGACTCAAGAACATATTAAGATGTAAAAATATCATTAAAAAAATATCAATTTACATGGATAATAAATATGAATACTTAAAAAATAAACATCCTACTACAAAAATATTCTTATAAAACTTTTATAACATAACTTTTTAGTTAATAATATAATTATATTAAATTTTATGCTATTATTATAAGTTAATATTAAATATATATATATATATATTAAAAGATTAATGAGTTATTAAATTTTATCTTTTAAATAACTATTAATTAATTTATTAATAATAACTTAATTACAAATATTTAAATTGTATTTCTACCATATCAAATACAATTAGGTGGAATTCTACTTTGTTGTTAAAAAATTCCAATTATCAAATAACTTTTTCTTATATTTCATTTTTTTAGTTTTTTAATATGTTGATTTCATCTGATATTTCATGAAAATTATAATAATTATTTATTTTTAAGATAAAGTATCATTCTGACACATGATCATGATTCTATCTCCGCCGTAAAGCATCTAGGGTTACGGCCTATCATGCTGAATTCATTGATGTATGCGCCAATCGACACGTCGTTTTCATATTCTAAATTTATTACACAAACAAACACTGTGTGTATAAAAACATGCATGATAAATCCACTAAATTACGAAATATTTCGTATTATTATAACATAGATTCACTTATAAATTTATGTAATATTTATAATACTTTAAAAAAATATCAATTAAAAATCATTTTGGTGACTAGAGAGGATTAGATCATAATTTTATTTCAATAAATTGTTTGATGTAGTAGTATAATATATAATATTTTTTGTCTTGTTTAATATGTTTTGTTACTGAAATATATTTTTTAACTCTATTATTAATATCACTGTTTTTATTGTCATTTTCTTTATTATATTTTTTTATCATTATATTATTATTATCACAAAGTTTTATTATATTATTATTATTACCAGTTTTATTATTATTATTATCAGTTTTATCATTTGTATCCTCAATATTATTGTTTTATTAAAAAATTATTATTACTATTATCATTTTATCATTGCAATCAATATGACCATACTTACTATTATTATCACCATACTAACCTATTGATATTAAATTTTTATTAATACATATCAAACATGCATAAAATTAATTATTATGTTATTCTTAGTCTATCATTCATATTTTTTTACATATTATCTCATCATATATTTAGCAACTAAATGAGTTCTAAACGTTTAAAATTTATTTATTTTAGCTCGGGTATAAAATTATCAAAAATTAAAGAACACCCTATATAATATATATTAGTCTTAACATATTTGGATTCTTAGCATGATTTTCTTGGCCTTAACACTGTATTTACCAAAAATTAGAATATATATAACTAATAGTATAGATATACTCCCCCGTCCCAAATTATTTGTAATATAAGGTTACAGTTTTACTATATGGTCTAATTCCCTCATAAAATACACCCTTAGACATGATTGTTGGAAACAAAAACAGAGAATGAACATGGACTTTGCACTAAAAATTCACTAGGATTAAGATAAGTTTATATGTGAGGGCAAATTTAAAAACATTTAAACAGCACTTAAAAACAAACTAATATATTAAAAAATAAACTTTAAACTTAACTCAATCTTATAAAATTAACTTATAATGGGAGGTCTCCATCTATTTATATATTATCAAATATCATTATCTTTAGTCGATGTTAGATTTTTAATACATCCTCTCACGTTAAGGTTGTCAACTCGTGTGTGAGACTATATAATGAATGATCCAATAGTGGTACAATAGTGTGTAACCTGATCATCCCAACAAACTTTTCTTGGAACAGACTATAAATGACTCTAGTACCATGCTAAGAAGTGAATTTTAAATCTAAGTCAACCTTATAAAATTGACTTATAAAGTAAAGTTTACATTCACATTTATATATTATAAAATTTTATATATTATAAAATGTCTTTGTCTCTATTTTATGTGAAATTTTAAACATAATAATAAAATATTTTATATTACGGAACATGAATTAATTTGAAATAAATTAGGAATATTATTAAAAGTAGATATAATTGGAAAGAGATGGGGAACATTTTTTTATGCTAAAAGAAGTGTATATCCACGTTAACCTATAAAACAATTAATGTTGCTAGGCACAGAAATGAGTGTAATAAAGAGGATTGGTATAACTTTACATGAACAGTGCCGTGTAAATGTTGGACTTGGACTGAAATGGTCTAAAAGTAGTACACTGCACATTTGATGTCACCAATTTAATGTTGTGAACATATTTATTCATTTATAAGATAAGATAAGGTGTTAGGCACGTAAAGGGAAAAATATTAAATGGTCTACACCAATTAACGCACGCCAAATAAATGTAAAGAAAATTCTTTTTTTATTTTAAAAAAAATGGTATAGAAACTATTGAGGGAATGATATTATATTATTTATTGAAATCGCTTTCATTTATTAATTGCAAATGTTTTTTAGTTAAAATGTGTTTTTGATTTGGTAGATATTAGTAATGTTAATCTAAATTCTTCAGTGGAAAATAAATCTAAAAGCTGTTAAGTTAACTATAGATTAAGTTATTTTCTGTTTATGGAAAAATTATTTAAAATATTTTTATCATCAGAATCCTTGTTTTTTTTTAATATAAAATTTTATGTTATGCATCACGATGGAATCTCACATGGGTGACTAAAACATGCATCACGATGGTTTTCCAAATTCTAACTATTATACGTCATTACATGAAAAATATCATAAGAAAAAAATACAAACATGGGTGACTAAAACAAAACTCATTGAGAAAATAAAAGCTCCCACAACTAAACAAGGCGAAATATAGGAAGCTTACACTTATTATGAAAAAGTCTAAGAAAATACTAGGAGATAGATTGCTACACCAAACAAATTTCTACCGGTAAAGAAACCTAAAGAGGCAAGTTTTTCAGCATAATGATTGTCTTTTGTATAAATATTAGAAACTTTAAAAACAATTTCTCTACCAAAAGAAAAACATTTATTCCATCTATTCTTGAGAAATCAAGGCACATGAGATCTAGAGAAGAAAACACCACAAACCAAAGAAGAATCACACTCCAACCAGAGATGTTTATACCCAACTTTTTGGGCTTCCTCAAGAGCAATAATAACTCCCATGAATTATGCCACCAATAAAGATTAAAAGAAGAAAAATCACCAACAAATTCTCCCATGCTACCTCTAAAAATACCTGCACAAGAAGCATGACTTGAAGAACCTCTTAAAGCACCATCGGTAGAAGGACAAACAATTTGAATAGGTTGAAGAATTTTATTGATCCTCGTATTTATTCCTAAAAACTTCAACACAGAAAAGTCTGTGATATCATTATTCGTGGATTTATTAGACACATTTCTAGATAACATGATAAAATCTTTAATAGTATCAATAGCCTTGTCTAAGCTGATCTTTTGCGAAAATCAAATATGATTTCTCATTCTCCATATCATCCAGACTGAGAAAGTTGTAGCAGCCAATCTAATAAACTTAATCAAAGGATTCCCAGTGGACTGAAAAAAAAAAGAAATAAAATCATCAGAAGAGGAAAAGATCACACTAAGAAAAACTTGTTGAATCCAATCCCAGATATAAATAGAAGAAGAAAATTCAAAGAAAATATGTTGAATAGACTTTTCATAAGTATCACATAGCGAACACATAGAGGAAAGAGAACCACCTCTACACTAAACCTGTAACCTACCATGAAGAATCCTCCATAACATAAGAGATTTAGCAGGAGGGATAAAAGGAGACCAAATAAGATTACTCCAATCAAAATTATTCCCAACATGAGACAAAAAACTACGAGATAACTTCATACTAAAAACCCTAGTCCTCTAGAGTCCAATTAGGAAAATCCTTATCATTATTGAGAATAATGTTTCTGATAAAGTAAGAAATCAAAAGATAAGATAGAGAAATAGACCAAGAAGTGTCAGACCAAGCTTGAGAGAGACTTTAGAGGATAGTTTAATTCTTTCATTATAAGGAACACTTGCAATGAGAGACAAACATATAAAAGAACACTCACGAATATAATTTTATTCACACTTGATAACTTTTTAGTCATAAATTCTTGTAATGTAATAATAAATAAATTCATTGTTTTAATTATTATTCTTCTAATTAGGTTTATTTGGGACTTAATTATTATTTTTGTTAATTCTGTATTTTTAACCCAAGTTGCTTCTTTTGGATCAAAATAGGAAACAAAATCTGAAATAAATAATTAGAAAATTAAATATGCAAATATCTCAAAAAAGGAATTGAATTCAAATTTCTGTAGGGATATTCTCTAAAAATCCTGCAATTAAAATTCCTCTACAAAATCCTTAAAAAATAGAGCAAATATACTTTGAAGATATTATTCAAGAAAATCTTCTGCAATATCTCTCACAATAGTGTCGAAATCAATTACAATCAATGCAAAAATCTGAAGAAAATTAAAAACAATATATCTGGAAGAGAAGCAAGAATAAAATTCGAGACTGTTTAGGAATGAAGATATATGTTTAACGATTTGAAACAAGAAAGGAAGCATTTGATGATTGTAAAATAATATCCTAAGGTAGATTTTTAATATGATTTTGTGCAAGGAAAATAAGATTATAAAAGAGACTATAGAGAAAGGAAGGAGGAGTTTTTTTAGGGGATCGTGTTTCATAGGAGCAAACACATTCTATACCTAATTTTATTTTGTATTATTCTTGTTTTGCCTTCGTATGGAAGGCTAAACCTTTTTGGTTGATTTCTTTGTAATTCCCCATTGATTTGTAAGGTTTTGATCAATAAAAGTTTTGTTTTTTAATTCTCTATAGGAGTTGTTTTAATATTCTAATCTCTTGAAAAACTAGTTTTTGTGAGAGGTTGTACTTGAACGCTTGATTGAGAGTCTTATCTTAAATTTTTGTTTCTTAGTTAGTTCTCATTGTGCTAATTAATTTCTTGGGCGCATGATTCAAGAGAGAGTAGATGAGCATTCTCATAAAGTATATGTATGGAATAAAGTAGGTACTGATTAAACCAGTGGACACATGTTTTACTAGTGAGCTTGAAGTTGAATTTAATTAACGCATGTTCAGTCTGGTTTAGATTTGTGTGAGAATTGAAGGATGATAATCTAAGAAGAATTCATAGGTGAAAGAACTTGGGGATCAACTGCTCTTTAATTTATTATTTTAATCTCTTTTAATTATTGTTATTGCTAACTTTTATTGCTTGTAGATATATTTTAAACACTGATTTACTAATTTAACTATTGGACTCATTGGGAGACGACTTGGGATCATCTAACAACTATTATACTATCATCTCTCTAGCGTTAAACATATCTATGCTAGAATCATTTTAATTTGACAACAAAATGACAGGTATCAAACATCATAAATCATTCTAAAAGTTTCATATAAATAAAGAAATCAGTTAATTAAGTTTCATTTTAAAATAATCATCATCTCTTTAGAAAACCTTTTTCATTCTAACTCTTCCTTATGTCTAGATTTCTAACCATAATCCTTCATCATTTTGGTTATCAAAGGTCACCTTTGGACTCTTAGTAGTAAGTAGAGTAAATATGTTAGCTTAGAATTTTGTTTAGAGTAAGTTCCTTTCTTCTATTTTTTTTTTCTGAGTTAGTTTTAAGTATTTTGTTCACCTGGGTAGACATGTTTTGCATGTAATTTCTTTGGCTTTAGAATTAGTCTCTGTTAGTTCAGGGTCCTAGTGATATGTTCAAATATTTTATTAGAGCTCTATGGTGCAACTTAAACTATCCCCGATTTCTTTAGAAGTTGAAGCCTTCTGTGAGTACTCATATTTCTATCAGATAAGGGAAGCTAGTTTTATCTTTCAATAGAACTCTATCCTAGAGGATTTGGATGTGAATGTGACATGGTTATAAGTGCCATAATTCAGTCCAAAGAAACTCACACAAGACTCGTCCAAGGCTCGCTTAAGCAAAGTCACTCTAGTGAAGTTGGGCTTTTTCTCTTCAAACTCGCTTAAGCAAGAAATATCTCGCTTGAGCGATATGTCACTTAGCCCAAACTCAATTAGGTTAAATAGAAGGCGTGAGGCATAATCTTAGACATCATTTGGGATGATATTGAGAGACAGAAAACCCTAGAGGAGGCAACCGTCAAGAAGAAACACCTTGGATCTTCTTTTCTTACTTTCTATGTTTGTAATGACCAATATGAGTGGCTAATTCTTCCCTTTGGAATTGTGATTAATATGTTCAAACTCTTATGTATTGAGGTGATATTTATTTATAATATTTTGTTCTAGATTGATGATTGGTATTGTCATTTTATAATTAAAGTTTTAATCTTTATTTATTATTTTGATCCTTAGATTTGACTGGAAAGTATTTCTAAGCATCTGACCTAAATGATAATGCTTAACATATTTGAATGGTAGGAATATATTTGAAATGTAAATTGCTTTATAACATATGTTCATAATGATAAGGGGTTTTTATAAATATGCGAGGAATCAATATTCATGAAACATTCTTAATAAATTTGTATGCGAGGAATCGATATGAAAGATTTTTATATGTGCATCAATGTCAATCAATATGGAATGTTATATGTTTTTATTCATTGAAAATACAAACGAGTGAGAAGGATGAACCCCAATCCCATTTTTCCCAATTGACTCATCCAAATAATTTACTTTGCTTTTATTTAATTTCTTAAACATTCATGATACAAACAAACAAACTTTTACACATTGTCTTATATTTAATGAATGTTATACTTTAGATTTTAGAATTGTTCATTGTGGGTTCGATATCTATCCTTAGGATAATTTATTACTTTTGACTTGATACACTTGCCGTAAAATAGTCATCACGTGGTCAAAAGTTCCAAAATTCTCTTGTAGGGTTTGGTTTGTTAAGTAAAATAAATGTTATTTATTGAAAATGGTTTAAACATAAACAAATTCATAAGTGATTGGCTGTTTAGATTGATTGTAAGATGTATTTTAAAGTTTAATTTTTGAATTTACTTGTCAAAATGTGATTTAAATGAGATATAGTTGTTCTTTGCCTCAAATCCGATCAACACCAATTCTATATGCTCAAGCAGATTGAGACACAATTTTAGGGTGTTCTCTTCCTCAAATCCACTTAAGACTAACTTGTGCTCAAGCAGATTAAGATACAATTTTTAGGGTGTTATTTGCTTCAAACCTACTCAACACCAGTTCCTTGCGCTTAAGAAAATTTAGAGTAATTTTTGGGGTTGTTTTTTTGCCTCAAATCCACTCAACACTAGCTCCTTGCGTTGAACACCAACTTCATAGGAAAGCTCCAGCTCCCTGAGCTCAAGCCAAATTCTCAACACTAGTCATTTTCGTTTTGTTACCTCTTGTTTCTTTTTTTTTATATGTCACGAAATTTAATTAAATCTTTTGAAAACTTATCATTTTTTGTAAATTATAAATGTTTTTAACTTTCATTGGCCAATATTTGATTAAATTTATGCAACTAAAGTATTTAAAACAAGTAAATCTAACATTTATCAAAATGTAAAATAAATACTAGTTATATATTCAATTGATTTGTGAAATTTGAAATGTTATGTGATTAGTGTTGACGAGTGAGATGAACTATGAATCATGTAGAAATGTGATCGAGACATAATATTTTCAAAAAAGGAAATAGCATGTTGAGATTATTAGGATGTGCATTGATTAGGGATTCATTTAGAAGGAGATATCCTGACTATACTCGTATATTGGAATCATATAGATGAAGATTATCAGGAGGTGAGAGTCAAAGAAGGTTCATATGATTGAGTCTGTGGTTTGAAAAAAAAACTGGTATAAGCATATCATATGGATTAACCCTATCATACGGGTTGGATTTATTCATATGTATATGTAGTTGTGTAGAGAGACATTACAGGAGGAGTACTATCACATGTGATCTCTGAGTCTGAATCAATGCATAAGTCTTCCGAAACAATAGTCAATTATTTGTTGTTGTATGCTAGTGAATTTCTTACATGAATGGTGAATGTGATGAGAACTGAGAATAAACACTTTTTTATCTTTTGTTTTTTTAACGAATATCCTACAAGCCTATTAACACAAGAAAGACTAACCTTGAGATTCGACATAATTAGTTAGGAAAAGTCATCAATTATATTAATCAATAGTTACAAAGTTTACTGATATGGAAAAATCACCATTTACATAGTTTCAGTCTTTACTTTTTGGATAATATTTACTTGTAAGTTGTAAAACTGCTCACTCCAACTTAATCTAACCAAATGACTAATTATATGATTTAGTTTAAGAGTTTGTTTGGAAGAAATTTTTAATGTAAGCGATGAAAATGAGAAAAAAAAAATAAACTGGCTTTATTTTTATTCAAGTAATAAAGCTTACGTATGAATTAATATGTAGAATTTTTTAAAATTTTATTTTTAATTTACGTATAAGATAATATTAATTTGTAATTTGTAATTTATTTATCCATTTATCTATTTTTAATTTCTGAAAGTATTTGTAAATGAGATGAAAACTTCAATATTCTTGTTAACGACAAATGGGTCCATAGCTCAGTGGTAGAGCATTTGACTGCAGATCAAGAGGTCACCGGTTCGAACCCGGTTGGGCCCTCAGTTAGTGTTTTAATTTTTCTATGTTTATTATATAGTAATCACCTTTAAACTTTAATAAAAACAATTTTATTGAAATGTACCAATTTTTTAAAATTCTTTATTAATAGATATATCTTATCTAAGTATAAAGCATATATTCCCATCCACTAATATTGTCAAATTTTAATATTGATATATTTATTTTAAATTAGAAGGTACATTATACTTCTATTTAATATTTAATTAATTTCCTGTATAATAGGTGCAGCAATTTAAAAATAAAAGGTCACTTAATTATGACTTTATTTCCAACTTAGGGATCAAATATTAATCTTTTATTGAGAAAAGTATATCAAACCATTTATATTAACTATTTTAAGATTTTTATTTTACTCACCATGAAACATAGCATTAATCTTATTAATATGTGTATTTTTATTCTAAGATAAATTTATTTATTTATTTCGTTAAAATATAGTTTTAGTCTCTAAATTATTTATTTTAGCTTCTTTAAAATCTGTGTTTTTTTTATTCTCACAAAAGTTACGTAGGTACAGTTGCTTTCAGAAGAGGGCTAAATGGAGTCTTAGACTCTTTTCGTAGCTAATGAAATAAGTAAATTGTTTAGTAGATCATCTAATAAATCGTCTAGTAGAAATATTCTTGTCATACCATTGATAAGTGTTAGATTTCAGTAACATTTTATATTAAAATACAAACACTTATGAATATTATTTGATAAAATAAACATAAAATAACTCTTAATATATGAATTTATAATTTTTTACATATTTTATGATTTTAATTCGAATAAAACGATTTATTCACAAATTTGTGTTAATTTCAGGGTTCTAGAGAAGAATAGAGATGATTTGGCAAAAGGAAAATATACAAAGCTAAAAAAGGAAAGTTGGAACGCACCATCATTTACCAAAGCTCGCCCAAACTCACCTAAAGCCAGACGTCCCCAGAGGATTTCGCTGAAGCGAGATTGCTCTAGAAGCATTGAGCCTTTTATCGTGAAACTTGCCCAGGCAGGCCCAATAACGCCCAAACGAGAAGTCACTTAGCCCAAGCCAATTAGGCTAAATAGGAGGCTTGAGGCACAACCCTAAACACACAAGATTGAGAGGAAAACACCATTAAGTGAATTGTAATCCAATTGGGAGAATAGGAGGTGTTAGAAACCCTAGAGGAGGCAACCGTCAAGGAGAAACATCTTGAATCTTCTTTTCTTGTTCTCCCTGTTTGTAACAACCATCGTGTGTGGCTAAATCTACCCTTTGGGATTAAGAGTACTCTGTTCAAACTCTTATGTATTGAGGTGACATCTAAACATAATATTTTGTTCTTGATTGATGATTGGTATTGTCATTTTGTTTGTAATATTTGGTTTAGCATGATCTCGAAATTTAGATTTGACTGGAAAGTACTTCTAAATGATAATGCTTAACATATTTGAATGCTAGGAATAGATTTGAAATGTTAATTGTTGTTATCAACGTTTGATCTTAATGATGGGAAGTTTTTATAAATATGCAAGGAATCGATATTTAGGAGACATCTTAATAATTTTATATGCGAGGAATCAATATAAATGATTTTTATACTGACATTAATATCAATCAAAGGACACAATATTGTCATGCTAATCAAAATACAAAAGAGTGAGAAAGATGAACCCCAATCCCTATTTTTCAAATTAAAGCAACAAACTCTTTGACTTGTTTTCTTATTAATCATTGCAATTATAACAAACTTTATTATTATGTTTCTATTTAGTGAATCTTTTACTTGATTATTCAACTGTTTCTTGTGGATTCGATATTCGTCCTTAGAGACAAATTATTACTTCTGACAATACAGTGCACTTGCCGTAGAAAAGTCATCAACCGTGTAACAGATTGTCTTTTAATAATAATTAAGACATAAGAAATAATAAGAGTAAACGAGATATCAACACAAATAATTTATCATATTTCACCCAGGGACTACATTTAATCCTCTTCAATAATTGCTTAAGAACTTCCACTAACCAACAAGTTATAGTAAGTATTCTCACCTCTCCAAGTTACAACGACTATTATAACCTCTTCAAGTTCAACCTTCCAATGTGAGTTGATTTTAAGATTGCACATTTTATGGTAGCACTTTGTTTATGAGTTTTTTTGTAAGCAGAATATGGTGAGAAACCTAAAGAAGATTCTCACTGGACACGAACTTAACCAAGTGGTTAAGTGTGAAGGTTCACTTCTAGAGGGCAAATAGAAAAACACAATATAAGGTGATGATGATGATGATGAGGTGCGAAAATTAAAGAACATAAATGGAAAGATAAACAATATAGAAACTAAAAAGGGGAAAAGCAAAACACGTGATCATAAAAAGGAAGGGAAATGGCACATGGTGTAGAAAAGGAAAAGATGAAGAGATAAAAGAAAACTTAATGATGGTAAGAGTGTGGTCATGCCACTAGGAGGGGTAGGAGACTCCAACATGAGTGGTGAAGAGCTGCCACTTGAGGTGTTGTGCACTCAAGATAATACTCAAAGATAATAGGAGACTCGACTCACTAAACACTATGACAGAGTTTCTTTTCTATTCAAAATTCCATGTGTAAATTCCATGAGGCAAGACACCCTTTATATAGGAGAGAATGACTTGGGGAGCAAGTAGTGAGAGGGGTAGGGGCATCATTTGTGAGAAATCTTCTAGAAGGCATGTCAAAAAACTCTAAACTTAGGTGCACTTTTCATGAAAGGTGGGCTTTGCACAAGCCCAATTTATGCTAAGTACACCCCAATTTATGCTATGTGAACCCTACTCTAGCTTATTCTTCTATTTAGACCCCCAAAGTGAGCCCAATTTATTTACATAAACTTATCTTGTGAAAAGACTAGAAGGAAGAACATATGATATTTTGGTTTATGTATGTTTTTTCTTCTGTTGAGGCTCTCTTGAGGTTTCGTGGGGTTTGGTCTTGTATGCTGGGATGAATGACCTAATTGTGAAGTGTCTATTGTGTCCTTAGTCATCTGCTTGTCAAGGTAGTTTGTATCATGCCCCCCAAGTTGGAAAGAATTCGACCTCAAATTTAGAACTCCTATAAATAACATATTTAGTTTGTTCACAAGACAAATAGAAATATTTCTAGCATTGGGTTTTGAATCAAACTAATGTTCATGAATTTTTGGGAGTTCGCATGGATGAGTTTTGATACAGGCCATGTTTGTAGAGAATGTTTAGGGAGGAAGTGATTTGTTTGTGAAAATTCTCTTAGAAGGTGAGTCCTTAGGAGGTTTTTGAATGTCATCCCTATACTTCTTTTTCAAAGATGTCAAGTATTTAGAATGATTTGGTAATGAAAAAGATAAGGAAGAAGTATACCTAGGAGGCGCAGTTAGTTTTGTATGGGTCAACATTATTGTTTTGACTGTGTGAGATGAGATGATGAGACCGATTTTGATTTTACTTTCTTCATTTTCTCTTTTGGTTTTCATTTTTACTTGGTCCTCATTAACTTCCTTGGGAGATAGGCGTTTTAAAATAACCTTGTGCCCTTGAAAGTTGAAAGAAAACTTATTGGTATGGCCATCATGTAAAATTTTGTTGTCATATTGCCATGGTCTTCCCAATAGAATATGTGTTTCTTCCAAAGGCACAACATCACATAAAACCTCATCTTTATACTTTCCTATAGCAAAAGTTATGAGGACTTGTTTATTAACCATAATTTCACCATCTTCATTAAGCCATTGTAGTATATAGGGCTTTGTATGAGAGATAGTGGATAATCCAAGCTTCTCTGCTACTCTTGTACTTGCCATATTAGCACAACTACCCCTATCTATGATCATGGAACATAACTTGTTGTTGATAAGGCAGCGGGTGTGGAAAATATTTTCTCTTTGGGTTTCATCAAAACGTTTTTGAATGGTACCCAACATTCGTCTTACCATCAATAAGTCACCTTCACAAGGTATCTCACATTCATTTTCACTAGGGGTTTTTGAAGGGGTATGAGAGTTAGACCTAGAATATGGTCACTAATGATTATCCCCCTTTTTACCATCATAGTTCTTTTGTTAGGGCAATTTGCAGCGATATGACCAAAACCTAAACATTTGAAGCATTTTTTATTTGAGGTTTTAGTTGGCGATTTATTTCTAGAAGGGGAAGGGTTGTCTTGAGAAGTTTTTGGGGTGGATTCTTTAGAGGAATTGGAAGAATATCTTGATTTTGAAATTTATTTTTTTCCTTCTAAGATGAGTTGTAAAAGCCATCATTATGAGTATGTTTGAAAGAGGTTTTTTGTAAAAGTTGTGATTCAACCTTGATGGCTAGGTGAACCAATTTTTTCAAAGATGTATACTCATAAAGTTCTACAACATTTTGAATTTCTCTTCTTAATCCACTCACAAATCTAGCTATCTTCTACTCTTCACTTTCATGCATATTGATTTTTGTCGAAGTAACTTCTAAATCTTTGAAATATTCATCCACACTCCTAGGTCCTTAATGAAGTCGTTGGAGCTTCCACAAGAGTTCCTTCCTATAATGAGGAGGAACAAACCGCACACATGCATAACTTTAAATCACTCCTAGAGAGCACAATTGGCCTCTTGTTTAGCCCAATGTCCATTACAGTTTGATGTCACCATTGCATGGCATAGTCCTCAAATTATAGGGAAACTAACTTAACTTTTTTATCCTCTTCAACCTCATACGCATTAAAAGTTTGTTCTACCTTAACTTCCCATCCTAGATATACATTTGGGTCATTATCCCCATTAAAACTAGGTAATTTTACAAAAGGTAGGGTCTTCTTTGGTTGTTGATGATGGCTTCTAAATTCATAATTTTGCACTCTTCAATCTTCTTCTTCTTCTTGACTTGCATAGTGCATATGGTACCTTGCAACTCATCTAGGTCCCCGCCTTCTTTTTCTAACTAGTCGCTCTTGAGTATCTTCTAACCTTTGCATTCTTTCCACTAGTTGTCGCATTTTCTCTTCCTTGTAGACCAAGCTCCTCTTAGCATCCTCAAGCTCCCCCAAAAGGTGTGCCTTTTGAGGAGATTGCGGCTTTGAAGATTCTTCCGAACACAATTGAGCCATGATTTTGCACACAAAAAAGCAAACAATTAGTGAAAAACAATAATTTAATGCACTCACTCACTTGTATTACTCGACTATTTGGTAAATGATGGAAAAAGGTTAAATTTACTCAAGAAAGGTTTTGCAATTTTCCCAAAGGGTATACACTTGGTAGCAACGCTTCAATTGTAAGAGGTCAAAACTCTTAATACTTGTTCATACAAAGAACTCCAATAAAACTTTAAGAAAATTTAAAGACAAGCAAGAAGAGATTAAAGAAAGAAAGCTAAACCAAAATAGAAGTATGATGATGACAAAACTTAAATAAGACAAACAAGAAAAGCACTTATGAAGACTCAAAGAAACTTAAACTTTTAACTATGAACTTTTTAATTTTCTTAGAAAATGTAAAAGTAAGAATGATAAAGTTCCACAAATGTGAAAACAATTTGCCACATAAAAGGAATCATCTTAGTACTTTAATATTGAAAAGTGAACCCTACTTTAGCTTATTCTTCTATATAGACCCTCAAAATGAGCCCAATGTATATAAAGTGTCTGTTGTGTCCTTAGTCATCTGCTTGTCAAGGTGGTTTGTATCATAAACCACCTTCTTTACCTCCCTCTAGGATTAAGAACTCTCAAAAGAAACAAGGAACACTCTTAAAGAGAGCATAAAGAAAGCTCACACGGGTATAACTTCACAAAGTGAAAAATTCCAATGGTTTCTCACTTAACCTAGAAGACTAAAAGCTCTAAAGACTATAGTAGACACTCACTGCAACTCTCAATATTTCCAGCAAGATCACATACCGCCCTAGATTGTGTACTGTCCTGGGTCTAAGATGACAAAGATCGAGTATTTCTTTAAGCCTCTTCATCTCCTTGGCTTAAGGCTGGGGGGGTGTGTATCGTCCCGGGTCTTGGACAAATAGGCCAAGCGATATGACATGATTGGGACCGTTCTTTAGACGACTTACATGTTAAGCTATACTTGTCACTCCATGAGCGTTATGCCTGCATTCTAAATGGATGATGGATGAATTAAGTGAATTGGTCCCTAGAAACCCTCACTCAATCTCATCTATATTCACAAAAATAATAACCCACTACTATTAAGATTCCAACGAGATTCACAACTTATCCCCAAAATTTAGCTATTTGTTTGGAAGGTCATACATAAATTTATGGTGGTTCCAAAAGTTATTCAACGCATTAATCATCTACAAAAGGAGAAATGTTGAAGGAAAATAAGGACGAATTTTAGAAAAATCATATTCACCTTGGTTTCGGAAGAAACAATTTTCACACAAAACTATTTACCCATAACTAAAGTATTTATCCCTTCCAATATTTTTCTATTGGAACTTTTCTTATTCCTCTTATCAAACATAATGACCTAGGGTTTGATTTACATATCAATAAAATTCCTTTTCAAAACTTAATTTATGAATTAAATAGCCACATTAAAATATTTTCTTGCAAAGAAATATTATGAAGAAAATAGGGTAAGGGTGATCTAACTTGATATAAGAAAACTTGATTCAACAATTATTCATCTTTGTATAAGGTTTTAGGTTTTAGGGTTTAGGGAAAATTGATATGACTTCTTCCTCACCTCAACAATGAATTACCACTCAAGCGACATTTTACCCATAGAAAAAAAAGTTGACATTATTAGTTTCTTGTTTTAGCAATGAGTTATCTCATGGACGATGGGACTTGTTGCTTAAGTGATACAATGTCTCTTAAAAAAAAGGAAGTATTAAAATATAACTCAATTGTGACTATCATATAGATCAAATTGTCGGTTGAAGAAATTTTAGCCAAACTTAACCATTTTACATTTTAAATTAAACAAATATCACATCTATTCAAAACTAAACCTATATTGGCCAAATTGGTAGTGATTTCTCAAACTTATCCAAAACACTTAAAAACCAATTCAAAATAATATATTCCAACATCATAAAACCACAATAATAATAATAATAATAATATTGAATTGATATCATATCACAACATTTCAAGTATACCAACTTATAACATATATGAAATTCATGAGGGCAAATTTGATTTACAATTCAAACAATTTCCAACAATGATCAATATTTTAATTCATTGTATACCTAATCTTTTTATTAATTTTTTATCTACTTCTTTTTATAACCTAATTCAAATTTCAATGTTAACTTTCCTTACTTGTAAATGTCTTGATCTCCAAGGAATCTCTTGAAAAAAATAATAATGCGCTAAGGATGCTGAAAGATCCTCTAGTTTGTTTTTAACAATGGTGGATACTCTAAAGGGCAGAGGGGGTCATGATTTTCCCAAACTTTTCTATCTGAATTTTTGTAAAGTAAATATACACACATTAAATTATATTTTGGTTCCCCAAAATTATATCAATCTTTTAACTCCTCCAAAATTTTCACTCAAACTCTCTCACTGGCTTTTAGGAAGTCAAACTTGAGAAACAAACATATCATTTTAAAAGACTTAACAATGATCACATGCATAAAGACTGAAAAGAAAACATGCATAAAGACTAAAAAGAAAACATAAAACTTATGTTTCTATTCAGTTGGATTTCCTCTTACCTATCTCTTAACTTATGACTTCTCAAAAGGAAAAAGATCATTAAGTAAATATAGAGAAGAAATAAAGAAAAGTCACAATATTTATATTTTAGAGAGATGGTGATTCCTAGAGAAGAATAAATTGTGCAATTTTCTATTTATAACCTTTAGAATATAACTTAAAAGATATAATTATCATTTTTCATTAATTTTAAATCTCCTTTTTTAATACTCGTAAGAGCATGTGTTTAAACAAACACATCATTGGAGTAAATTATTTGCATTCAATTTATGTAAACGATATCTTGAGTTCGAATTCTTATAGAAAAAAAAAAGTTAGGAGCAGAGTGTTTGTCAAATCTAATTGTTAAGGTTTTCTTGTGAAATTAATCATCGACAAAAATTTAAATGAAGTTATGAATACTCTGTACCAATAACTTGATTCTACAAAAAAAAATGTAGTTCATTGTAATATTCTAAATATGAATAAAAGATTCTCTAATATATAATTATTGAAAAAAATTACACTTCAAAATTAAAACTGAAAAACATTGGATAATTTAAATCTATCTCAAAGGTGAACAAATATCCTTAAAAATTCTTAATATAAAAAAAAAAATCTTTTCCATTTCTTAAATCCTTCGTCTCAAACTATTGTGAAATATGTACAATATTTGTGCATGCTAAGAATAAATATAAATAAAATCAGTTCCTATATACCTTTTATTAAATAGTCGTGAGTTTTTTTAATCAGTACAAATTAACTACGTTCATGATCTGAATATTCACTCGTCCTAAAAATAATATCTGTAATTCACTAGTCAAGTTACTGTTAAAAACTAGTCTTGTCATGAACTTCACAAATAATGGAAAAAATAATTTCCCACTTTCGGTTTCGACTTTCTTCCTTCTTTTGATGATGATCTTGAATTGTTTGACAAACTTACGCAACCCAGCTAATGAAAACTAAAAGCGATTTTAAGTGTTCCTATTATTCAACTTAAATACAAGTTCTAAATTCATTAATATGTGTCATTATTTTCTCAACTGAGTTGTCTATTCCGCAGGTAAAGTTTCCATCCTAAGGTACTAGTATTGTCCCCTACAGTTTAAAGATCAAACTTTATCACAACCTTTTGCTTTTCTGACATGCCTTCTATGGCGAGCTACTGTTTACACTTCCCTTAAAGGACTCATAGCATCAATCATGGTTTAAAAAGAGATGGTATAATTCATACATAACCTACATTTTTAAGTATATAGTTAGGGTTTTATTTTTTAATCGTGTCTATAAACATTTCTTTACCAATTTTTTATTTATTTTGTGGAGTATTTTAGGGATTCCAATTATATTATCAATTTTTTGTTTATTAGTAAAAGAAAAAATAAAATAAACATGAAACATTTCAAGAATACTCAAATCCTACTATATTTAATAGGTTATGAGCTTGTATAACTTTTAAGGTTTTAGGGTTTATGGTTTAAGGTTTAAGGTTTTTCAAACAAAGGTGCATATCATTTATCACTAACGGGTGACCAAAAAATAGAATAACACGAATATTGATGTCCTCATTTTAGTATTTTTTAAATTATAACTAATATATATATATATATATATATATATATATACTACAAGAAAATTATGAAATAGAAACCAATTTTAGAGACAAAAAATAATTAGTTGATATAGTGACTAAATTAGAGACCATTTTAGAGACTAAAAAAAACTTTTGGTGGTTTCTAAATTAGTTTATATTATTGTTAAATAGTTTTTAAATCGGTATCTAATTAGCAACCAAAGTTCTAATTACCAATTATTTAGATTCTAAATATGGTAGCAAAAACTTTGGTAGTTAATACCAATTTAGAAACAATTTAACAATAATAAAAACTAATTTAGAAACCAAAATTTTTTTTAGTTTCTAAAATGTCTCTAATTTACTCACTACAACAACTAATTATTTTTTGTTTATAAAATTGATTTCTTTTTCATGATATATATATATATATATATATATATATATTATTGTCTTTCCAAAGTTGAAATAGTAATGGCCATGAAACTTGGATACCTTTAAACTCTGGCCAAACTATGACACAATATTCAGCTATTCACACTAATAAAACATTGTTCAAAGTGATTACAATGTGAAGTTTTACAATGTTACAAGTTTGCAAATACATGTCATATGTTGCTGGAATTCTATATTATAATGGAAGAAAAGTAAAACTTTAATTCATGTAACTAAAATATTAATAAATTATAATCATAAATTAGGTTACAGATATATGTTTTTAATTAGCCAGATATATTTAGTTTGACCTTTAATATTTATGTGGATACTTTAAGATTTTGACTTTTAGTCCTATATAGTTTCATTTTTTAGGTTTCAGTTCCTGTAGCAGAACGTTTTTAAAAGAATACGTGTGTTGATATATTACTCGTGACAGGAACCAAAATGAAAAAAAAAATGTGGAGATTAAAATCTAATTAAACTTTTAAGTTAATATTAAAAATAAAATCAAGATAAGTTGTTGGGATCACAGATAAATTTAAACTGTATCAATTATAGACCAAGCTAAAAAAAATTAAAATGTTCAAACTTTTTTAAAACTTATGAGACTTGAAACTAGAATTTTAACAAACGAGAGTTAGATTTAATCTCATTAAATAAGGTCTTGAATTCGAAACTTACTTATAAACAACGTAATTAAAGAAAACTTACTAAAACTAACTAACTACATTCTTAGACTAAAATTAATCATCAATAAAATCGATTTATAAATGAAATAATTAAAAAAAAATTGAATTTTACAAACTTTTTTTTTATCAGTAAAGAATAAATAAAATAAAATCAGACACTTCAGGGATGTCTCAACCCTTATACAAAACACCGAAAACAAGTTTCCTAGCACCTAATCAGCTAATGATCCACCAGACATTACAACACATAAACCTACCAAATCAAGTTACAGAAACCCAACAAATACAATTACATCAACTCATCAAAGAGACTATACCCTCGTACAGGACATAAAATCTAACTACTAAACAAGATCTTTGACAGCAGGTTGAAGAGCTCCAAATGACGAAGTGCCAACATCAAACAAATCGATCTTGCGAGGAGGATACATAAACTAAAAGACATGCACAAAGCACATTACAACTTCTCAATCTGAACAAAGCAGTAGCAAAAAACACCTCACATCAATCTATCAAAACTCATATACCATATAAAGTCCAACGTCAAACTGAATATAATAAGTCAAATACACTTTCCTTTACCACAACCCAAGAGCAAAACCATCAACCCAAACCTGTCAGATAGAAAAAACCAAGAAACATGCAAAACACACCACAACTTCCAAACCTGGACAAAAACATTAACCATGGAACACCAAAAATCAATCTTTCAAATACCTCATACAACATTGAGGTTCCAAACACCAGTCTGAGTAAGAGAAATCAGCCAATCTTTTCTTTACCGTGATCTAAGACCAAGTCTTCTTTCGTACCACTGTAAAATCCTCCACTAAATCTACGCGTCCTTTCTAAAAAAACAACTATATTTCTGTAGTTCCAAATTTCACTTACAATACCTACCCAAATGTCCCCAACACCTAATAATAGCATGTTTACTAGTTATTAAATTGTCGAGTATTAGGAGGTTTCTAAAATTTAGTTAGAATTTAGGAAAAACATGGATTAGATTAAGGGAGGATGTTTTTGAAATTGATAAAAGGAAGACAAGACTATTTTGGACTTTAGCCAATATTTTGAAAAGAATTTGATTCTTAGTTTTTTAGGGAACTGATTTATTTTCATTGAAAAGACTGAACTCTTAGAGACATTATTTGAATGCAACTGATTTTTTTGTTAATCGTACTATAAGCATAGTAAATAGATAAGATTAAAGAACATTTTAAAAAGACACCTTCAAATCATTCTTTTAGAAAAGTAAAATAAAACATTATTAACTCAAATAGATAGGATGAACCAAAAAATTATTCATATTCTTAAACTTTATAAAGTTTATACCAAAACTAATTTAAATTAATATATTTTTTTAAATAGGGATTTTGTGTTGTATTTTGAAAATGAGACTTCCTCTCAAATTTTAAAATGGCTTTCTTAACCCTATACAACTAACAATTTTTTTATGATTTTTTTTAAATATTTAGTTTAGTTACTTTTAACGTATCGGATTATTAATATTAACCATTCTTTTTTATTATCAATTAATAAAAAATTAATAAATGAGAATATTTCAGGATATTTCAATCCTATTATAAATCATTTGTTATCCATACCCAAAATCTACAACGAATCTATAATTTTTAAAGATTATAATATCATAATGGAGTAACAATTAATTTATGTAATTTTAATAATTTACTATAGTAACTTTATTCTAACCTCTTATTTCTTTGATTAAATTTTATACAAAATAAGTAAATTTTCTATCTATGGCGGTACAATATTCAAAAACACTATACACCTCTGTGTGACTGTTATTAATATATAACATATAATAATACATTCAAATTCCTTAATTAATATGACTAGATTAAATGGTCCGGCATTTCCGATGTTATGTCTTTTCTTTCTTTAATATTAATCATTACATTTTATTTATAATAATATAATATAATTTTTATAATATATTAATAAACATTAATATTAAAGTAGAATTTATTGCTTTTATTATAGTTATTATTATTAGTATTATTTTATTTTTAATTTTAATTATTAATTTTTTTACAAACAATTTTTAATGCATAAAGGAGTATTAAATTGAATATAAAAAATTAGCACTAGAGAACATTAAAAGAGTAAAGCAAACATGAATTACAGTGATCGATTTTCTGTTACCGATTTTGTGATTAATTTTGTAACTGATTTGGTCACCGATTTTGTGATTGATTTTCTGTGACCATTTTTATTATCAGTTTTATGATTGATTTTTTGTGATCGATTTTATGACAGATTTGGTGACCAAATATTTTGTGACAAAAAATGTAATCACTATTTCAGTGATTAAATCGTAAAAATAACTTTGTACACTAATAATGCCCACATTTTTCTATCACTGATTTGGTCACTAATAGTGACCACATTTTTTTGTTACTAATTTCTATCACTATTCAACAATTTTGTAGTAGTGGCCTTGACATAGAAAGTTGAGAATGAATTTTTAATATGTTTCTAATGAGTTTAGGTGTTAGTATCTAATGAGACATGCTTAACACGAATATTTTAAAAGGCGTTAAGTGGATAAATTATATTGTTTCATTGAGAAGTGGTTGAGGATTTCTACATCTTAGTTAATTAGTTTCAGTGACAATTATGATGTGCTATATATTAATAATGTAATGAGATTGTTATATACATATAATGTTGTACGATGTATTTTTTTATATGTGTGATCAACTATAATTGTATATGATATGAAAACACATGATGTTACATATTATAAAAGTGTAGATACTCAAAATTAACTAGATATTTTATTTCTATTAGTCTAATGGTATATTTTATTTTAGGAAATTTGACTTTAATTGTTGTGTAATATACATTATATACATAATTATATATATATATATATATATATATATATATATATATATATATATATTGTTTTTGTATGAACTAGGAAGGTCTTGTTTCCTCTTCTATTTGTGTACTTTGGTCTCCTCGAAGGTTGATCCTAGTAGATATTGGTTTTCGATTCTCGAAGCATGGGGAGGGGGAGTTACATGCAAAAGGTCATCCAACGCTCAAGTTAATAGTTGGTATTTGAAGGTTGAGGATACTAAATATTAATAAATGTGTATATTGACTTAACATTGATCACCCTATTTATAGATATGTATTGGATTCTCGCATTGGTAGACATAGATTAGCACAAATATCATAGTTAATCTTGTATTAGTCAATGAAGTGTTAATTTTCTGCAAAAACCAGACTTAAGTGACTTTTGCATTCAACTACTGAGATGGACACGATCACAATAATTAGTGTGGTATTCAACTATATGTCCAGATATTATCGACCATGCTAGAAATATCTTAACCATATAATATATATATATATGTAATAAATGTATATATATATATAAATAAATGTATCTAATATATAATAATTATGTCAACTAGTACATTAATATTAATAATATATTAAAAGATATGAGAAACTAAGATAATACTGTGAAAACACCCTGGTTAAAAAGTTGCTAAAAATATTCTCATTTTTTGAAAAATACTTCTTTAACAAGTTAAGTTTATAAATGTTGAAGTACATTGCTTAAACTATATATAGACACTAATGGAAAAATGATATTTTTTTATGGATAAAACATACCTTTTGATGACGGTTTTAGACCCGTCATAGATGCAGACGACATAGAAAGTCTGTATTTTCTACGTCATACCTAAAAGAGCCATCTTAGAAAAATTCACTTTCTATGACTGATTTATTTTTAACCATCATAGAAAATAACACATTTTATGACTGTTAAAATTACACTCATTCACTTAAACATTTGTAAAAAAAAGTGAATGAGTGAAAAAGTAGAAAAAGTGGAAAAAGTGAAAAAAATGAATTTGTGAATCCGTGAATTTATGCATCTTAAAAAACATTCATCTCTGCTATTGCACCCTTCCACTCATGAATCTACGCACCATGCCTAATGCACCTTCCACGCCCTCCTCTCTGAGCACTGCCCCATTCACTCCTTCTCCTACACCTTTCGTTTCATCCTCCTTTCCCCCCTTCAAATTTATTATATAAAAGAAGAAATGGAAAGAGATTTGCAGTGAAGAAATGAAAAGATACCTGCTGAGCGCAATGGAAGGCATAGACAAAAAAATTTTGACGATACAAACTTGCGAATTTCCGAGAGATGCGCAGACCTTCAATGTCTCTCTAACATTTTGGGAATCTATTTGAGGCATCCACAACCAATGCACACATGAGAAATTAGGAAAAGAGAGAGATTGTAGAACTTGAACATGTGAGGCAGAGAGAGTATGAAGATGTGAGAAAAAACATGAGTAAGAATATTTGTGGAATGTGGAGACAATGTTAGTGGAGGAATGAAAAGGTGAGCTAGTAAGAAAATAAAACTCTAAAAAGTTTATTATGACAGGTGTCATATTAAAATATATAAAATACATTTCTTATGATGGTTCCTTTGATAAATGATATAATAAATTCTCTTATAATTATCATCGTGCCACCACTCCATTAACTGTCATAATAAGTTGTCATTAAATAGTACGAGAGGGAAATGAGAAGGAAGAGAAGAAAATAGGTAAATTGGAGCTTAAGGTTTACAATAAAAGAGAAGAAAAAAGAGATAAAAAAAATATAAGAAAATTAAAACTAAAATAAAATTTAAAATAAATTTAATTTTTTTTTTCACTAATGACTTATTATGATGGATTAAAATATAACCATCATAATAATAAAATATTAGGTGGGTTAAATTTATAAGAGACATAAAAAATGTCTTTATATTTACAATTTTATCATTATTTTGACACTAAAAAGCTCTAGATTATTAAATTAAACTCTCTCCTTTTACTTTTGAACACATTTTTTATTTTTTACTTGTTTCTTTTATTGATTCCTCACCTGAAAGTATTGCATAACAACACTTGGTAGAGTATATTTTCTTGGAAGAAACGCAAACTAAAACAACATGCAATAAAACATATTGCCCTTAGAAGCAGCTTTGTCCATGGTGAGCAATAAAAGCAGCATATCTCACTGATTCTCACGAAGAAGTTACCAATTTGCATAGCCAAAATCTAATGGGCAATCAAATCGTGAAGAAAATATGTTTTTCAATGCCTTATTTCAAGGAAACACCCATAAATAATATAACATATAAATTTATACACATTGCAACGTGTGATAACCTTTTCTTGCACTTCTCACAAAGATTAGGGTTTTTTTTTTTTTCATTTTTTCTTTTGGTTTGTGTGAGTAAATGATGGAAACTATGTGAACCCGACAATGACCGGGTTAAACGCCAAATTCAGCATTAAATGCAAATCATTGACTCTAAGAACAAACATGAAACAATTTTTAAATGAAGGGAAAATTATTTTTTTTATTTGTTTGTGTTAAATATATGGTGTAATGTTGGTGAGTATTAACCGTCCAATAGAAGAACCTATTTATATTTGCTTTGACTTTTTTTTTTATCTTCTCCCTATGAACAGATCCAAGATGTTGACTCCAATCATTGCCAAATTTAAAATTTGTCTTGCTTAAATATTACTATTTTTAAGTCCTTTTTTTATCACCATAATAATTTAGAAGGGGATGCTTCAAAGAGGGTTGTATTGATCTGTGTTTTCACTAATTAAAAAATTTCAGGTTGAAATATGCTTTTAATCCGGTTCTTGTTTCTTAAATTAAAAAGGTTGTTTCAATCTGAAGTTTAGATAAATGTGATCTAATTTCTAAACATTGAATTTGAGAGATTAAAATTAGTTTTTACAAATCAATTTTCGTTTTTCTAAATTCAGTGTTTAAAAATTTAAGCTATTCGATGTATTAAAATAATTTTTTTTACATTAGGAGAATGAAAACATATTTATATCCTGAATTCCAGGAGTAAAAACATAATTAAGTTAAAATTTAATAATAAAAAGTGTTTTTAGAAAATTAAATTATGAATACTTAAACATTTGTGGTAAAGATATGTTAATAATATTTTTAGAATTTAGTTCATTATCGAGATTTTAGTAATGTTTTTTTTCTTAAAAATACATTGATTTAATATATTAAACAAAATTTAAAATATCAAAGGGAGAACAGCACAAAAAATCTAACAGAGAATCCAACTTCATCTTTTAATTAAGATTTTTGGTACTTTAATTTTTAATTAGTAATCTAAAAACATAATACATACTAAGCGTGTATTTAGTTTTAAATTCCTAAATAATATAATCCTTTCTACTTTAATAAATGAAGAAGTGGTTAGTGTATTTTAAATTTTTAGTATTAACATTTTATTCAAAACATTTTTTATTCTATAATGGACGGATTATTAGTAGGAATATATGATATATTTTAAAAGGAAAATTTGATAAAAGAGTTTTATTAATCACTTTTCACTAGTTAAAGATTTAATAATAAGAAAATATGGATGAAAATCATATTAAGAATATGTAGGATTTATGGTGAAAATGTTAGGAATACTTTATGATAAAGTGTTTCAATTTACGAGTTGAGATTAAATTTATATTTTTTTTCTTAATTGTTTAAAATACTTTTTAAAAATAAAATCATGACAGAATATAAGTTTAGAAAAAACAAAAATATAGTCAAATATTATTTCAATAGACGTGATATCGAAATATTGAGAGAAATGATTGTAAATACTAACTTTCATTCTCTTCAGTACTTAATTGAGAGTGTTCAATATTAAAATAAATTTTATATGACAGAAATATATTTCTAATATTAAAAAATAGACTCTAATGTTATATTTTATATTAAAAATATATATTTTATATTATATTAGAAGGATTAGTAAGAATAATTAAGAGTATATGACAGAAATATATTTCTAATATTTAAAAATAGACTCTAATGTTTTAGTGAGACACAGCTAACATATAACAATGAATGTAATTTAAATTCAATACACGAATATTTTCAAAAGAAACATATGACTTCTTTTTTTCTGCATTGCAGTTGACTAAGAGCAAAGAACTATTATTATAAAACTAAAAAATTGCATTGCAGTTGATAAATACATGTATTGGACGTGAAATTTTCTTTAATGAAGAAAAAATAACAAGTGTTTAGAGAAGTTGCTAATGGTGGATAAATAAAAAGGTGGAAACGTAAAGGAAAGTACAAAATCTAACATGGAAATTGCAGTTCTTGAGCTTTTGACGTGGGAGTTCTCGAAAACGGGTTTGCACAACGTACACGGGAAGCACACGACTGGGGGATAAAATATGGAAAGACACACTGTTCATTATTAAACTTGTTCAAGATATTGGTTCAAATTCAAGTGTGGTTTAATGGTAATAAAATAATAATAATTAAGTGGTATTAAATAAATATAATTTTACTCTATGAGGAAATATAACACTTCTTTTATATTTGTTAAATATATATAAAGTGCATAACTTTAAATAAAACATAAATTTAATAATAATTGTGATAATTTTTTTTGTTCTTATACAAGATTGAGAAGGAGCGTCTTCGGTCTTTTGTTGTCCGCTCTCAATGGGTACGATTCTCGGTCTTTGTCAATAATGAAAGTACATGTAAAAAGTATTAGAATTCACTATATGATGGTTGAGTGTGATAAATACTAATAAATGTGTATATTGTATTTTATCATGATGTTGGTCAACCTATTTATAGGAATGAGTTGGACCCTCGTGTTTGTGAGCCTAAATTAGAACGATTTTTTGTAGTTAATTAGTTACTTAGACTAAGAGGGTCTCGAAACTATGTAGTTCCGTATTAAAATTAAAATTAAAATTAAAAGTTATTACATATTTAGTATATATTTCAATGTTGTATATTTACATGTTCCATAATCACATCATTTTTTTCCTCCAAAGCTACCATCGCTCAATAAATGCATGTTTGCTCAAGCGAAAAGATGTATTACTCAAGTGGTGAGTTCACAATTTGAGCTAGAGAGAGTCAATAAATTTCCCATGCTCGGTGAAGAATGTTGCTTGAGCAAGATTCACCCGTTCAAGTGAGAAATATATACTTAATATTACATGTTTTAAATTGAATATTGAATGATTTGTTATAACTTTAAGTGGTATGATGTATGAAATTTGTATCACATTTCAATATATGTATGAATTTGATTGGTTTGGATGATGATTTGATTGGTTGAAATAAGGTAGATACCTAGATTAAGATATCAGGTGATAAATAGTTTGGGAGGTTCTTTTACTACTCTTTATGAGATTTTGAGCAAAAAACTATCCTAACTAATAGGGATAAGATTGGTATAGCAAAAGGACCAAGAATGAGTTCTAGTGGGGTAGGCCTAATATGGATCTTCCAAAAGTCATCAAGTTACCCTGATGTCATAAAAGATGAAATTGGAGATTCCTATAGATGTAGATTACGAGGAAGGTTTAATTTGTTGTTATTATGAGATTCATGGATTGAGAATATATTATGATGTGTTTGAGTTGATATTAACATGTTATGTCTCATGATGAATATGATTTTGTTGATGTTAGCTCACCCTTGATGAATCCCTGAGGCATAACCCTCTTATATTCAACAAAAAAACGAGTTTTAACAAAGTTAATATATGGGTCAAAGACAATGAAAAGATCTTTTAGTCAACCCAATTTTCTAAATATAAAGATTTAATCATTACACATAATTCACTCAATGAAATTGATTTCGTCCATTAAAATTCTACAACAAAGAAAAGGAAAAACGTCTAAAATATTTTTTATAAGTCACCTAAAAAAATTAGTTTTGCTCAAAGAATGTAATTCACATAGCAAATTTAGGTACGCTTAACCTATGTGGCCCATAATCAAGGGTTCTATAAGATTGACATAAGTTCACCAAATTAGAATCATCCAATAAATTTAAGAAAGTGGTATTTGATTTTTTTACAATCTGCTTAGTGAATTTACCTATGTTTGTTAAGTATAAATAACCCTAGATTGATTTTTTGTTCTCATTTGGTATGAAATAAAGCTAAGAATAGAGAGAAAAGGTAATGACATAGAATTAGAATTCTTCTAGCAAATTTAAGGTAGTGACATAAAAAAATTTTACAATGCACTCAGTGAATTCACTTTTGTGATTTTAAGTCTAAATAACCCTATATTGATTTTGTTTGGTATGAAACAAAGTTGGGAACTGAAAGACAAATAGATTTTCTTATTGCTTAAGGCACATGGATTATAAGGTCTTTCCTTCTTCTTTTCTTCCTTGCATTTCCATCACTTCACTCCTTTTTCCTTTTCAATTTCTACCAATCAAAACTTTATTGTTGTGTGAGATGTGACATATGAGAAGTATAAGATTATTAAGTTGCAATACCTTAACTCTTGGAATCATTTTAATAAATAAATGTTTTTCTTAAACTAGTGTATGTGATTTGTTGAAATCATTGCTTCTTTATATTGGAATATAGCTCCTAGTAGACAAAGATGTTTAAGTATACTTTATATTTCATGAAGTATTTGAGAAAAGAATTTGTAAAGTATGTTTGCTAAAATGCATATCACTTAAGGGGATTCAAGTCATTGTAATTGAATAACCTTAACAGGACGTGGAAGTCCCCTAGTTCAAATCCTCCAAGGACGCCTCTCAAAATGTTTGAACTTAACATTAGGCCAACATAACATTTAAAGAAAAGTTAAAGAGATTTTAGTGACAAACACGCATGACTATATCACGAGTTTAAGTTATATTTCTTTCATTGAGATATGATTCACGTATTGCCTTTGAATTACTAAGTTTTGAAATATACTATGTTGAAATCACTTGGTTTTGTTTTACCTTACCACTCATTGTTAATCTCACCTAAAATTATGTATTCCAGATAAACAAGTTCAAAAATATATAATATTGTTTTGAAAAGTTCAATACAAAGTGAAATTTTGGTTGCAACATCTAAAGTTGCTTAATTTATCCTTTAATTTGGAATATGTTTACATATACTTTTGAATTTGATGTATATTGAAGCTAAATTGTATAAATTAATTTTTCTATAATAGTTTGTTTTTTTTATATTGTTTGACTTGAAGGCATCAAAGTATGACACTTATTTATGTTATGTGAATGTCTTTTTTATTATAGATTTTGTTATTCATATAGGTTATTATATGTTACAACAATATCTTCTATAGGGTATTACAAATATCAAAGAAAAAGGCATTTGAAGTTTGCAACTGATATTTTATTTGTTTGTTATGAACTTTACAAGTATTGGAAGTGTTATTAAGTTAAAAAGGTTGGCTCCTAAGTCAATTGGGCCTTATCATATTTTCAAAAAGAAAAATTTAAGTCCAATGGTTTATAAACTTAACTTACATACACATATAGCCTACCTATCCGATGTCTTCTATGTTAGTTGAGGAAATACATATTGAATCTTAGAACTTGGTGAAGTTTATATTAAAGACAACATTTTTTTTAAGCAAAACTAGTTAGAATTGAAGATTATCGGGTGAAAAAATTGTGGTAGACACATAAACATGATTAAAATGTTATGAGATTTGAAATGTAATGATTTTACTTGGGAGATAGAGGAAAACACACCTGAAGCCTACTCATATATCTTTTCCTTGGTGAACGGAATTTTAATGGTGAAATTTTTATTGTTGGAGAGTAAGACCTAGTTTACTAGGATTAAGAGAAAGAAGTTAAATTAAATGAAGAATGAAAATATCATTTAAAAATAGGTTATTAATATTTTTAAAGCAAATTCATTCTTCATTTACTAAAAAAATTCATCTTTCAAAACTTAAAACACTTTGTCTTTTCTTCTGCTTTTTAGTCAAACTATTTATCTTTTTCATGATCAAATCTGACTTAGTGAAAGGTAATGATGAATAATGGAAGATAGATCCATCATGATTTTGAATAAGTTGTTACCCTTCACATGTGATTAGATTCATGTCTTATAGGTTGGATCAACCTAGGAATAAATTGAATAAGCTATTGTGATTTTTTTTATTGTTAAGTTTTGCATTTCTGAAACTCTTTTTTTTAATTTTCTTTGTGTTCTTTGGGAGATGTAACAAACTGTATCTAGGCTTTTTTTTGTTTAATTGGTTATCTATTTAGATAAGGGGAGTTAACTCGACGGTGAAATTTCGACAATCATTATTAAGATTTAAGATAGAGCATTACTACTTAATCATCTCTAATTACTCAAGTGATGATGTTTATCACTCAAGTTATGGCTTAAAATTTGAGAAGAGAAATGGTAAAGAAATTTTCTCCTCCTATGGACTCTCTTACTTGATGAAGAGTTAGTAACTTGAGATTACTTTGTGCGTCTGACACTTAAGTAAGGAGAAATTTACATTAATTATTTTTTGATAAGGAGTTACCCACTCAAATATTCATTTGAACACTCAAAAAGAAAGAAAAAAAAATGTTAAATCAACTCTCTTCTCTAAATAAGCAACTTCCTCAAACTATAAAACATGTTATGTTTGTACAAGTGATGATATGAAAACTCACTTATGAGTGATAATTTATAACTTTCCCATGATAAACTAAATAACTAATTTAAATAATTTTCTTTATCTCATAATTAATTAATCAAGACTTCTAAAAATATAAGAAAAAAATAGTGTTATCTCATTTACTGTGCACATTTTTTAAAAATCCAACTTCTTAAATTCTTTTAAATAATTTGACTCGAAGTAAACAATGTTAAATACACCGAAAAGTTTAGACGAAAAAAAATTATGATAAATAAAAGAAATTTGATATTTATAAAGAAAAAAACAACTATAATACCTTTTTTCTTGGTGAATTATATAATAAAGGAAAACTAGAAATTTCCAGAGAAAAAAATATAGATGAATTAGCTCGAAGGAGCTCAAGGACTCTCAAAATATAAAACACGTGTCTAAGGATATAATACTTTTAAATGAGTAACTAGTGACTTTACTTTATGAAAGTGATAAACATTGCTTAAGTTAATTGGAGAAATTACGAAAAATTAAATATTTTTCTAATATTAAATAGGTCTTTAAATAATGTAGGTCCATTTCTATTTTCAAAAACCTTTTAAACTTCCTTTAATTTAAGGGCACGTGATATTTTTGGTGGAAACCAATAATTGAAAATAATAAAATTTTAATTTATCCTCAAAAATATAACAAGCCAGTATTTTAACATTTAATTTAATTTTTTAAAAAGAATTTCACACAGAGTTGTATTCTCTTAGAACTAATTTGATATTAGGTTGAAATTATCGTAAACGACATAATTATTCTTATACTTTTTACATCACATACTAAATCACAATTTTCATTATTTTATAGATTAAACTGTCACTTATTTAAGTTTTGCTTAGATAAAAAAATTTTAAAAATTAGTTTAGAGATAAAAAGTAATTTTAACACGTTTTCTCGTAGAATTTTTTTATTAAAGTATTTATCTTATATATATTATCTTAAGATTATAAGTACGATTTCATATTAAAGAAGAATAAACTTGAAAAGTAGTATATATGAAAAAAAAAGTGTATTTAGTACTTTAAAATTTTGGATTGAAATTACTATTTTTTTTATATGAAACATTTATAATTTATTAGTATCAAATCTTCTAATTTTTTCATTAACAATAACCTCATATTGATATACTTAAATACTGATTTATTTATAAATTAAAAAGTGATTTAGAATAAAAAAAAATTATAATTAGTCTACAAATTAAAGTATACTAAAAAAATTATTCTAAAAAATTTCATTAAAAACCTATGCAGCAACGGATATTGATACGACAGGGATACGAACATGAAGATACATATAATCTATAAAATGTAGGACACAGGGACACAGATATATATATTATATAATTATGAATTATATAAATTGACAATAAATATTTACATGCATAAGTATGTTCCAGATTATTTTTTAAAGCAGAAAGATGTTTTTCATGACTGGTTCAAAAAGATTTGTTTCTTATTTTTATAATCATAATAAAAATTTATACCATAAGTTTGAGTTTTTAGAAAATTAATGTATTTTTCCTTTTTAAAATTGCGTTAGAACCGTACTAGAATTTTCAAAAATCCAATAAATACTTTTTGAATTGGACATTTCATGGATACGTTGTCTTACAAGTGTCATACGAGTGTCGGTATCCGATACGAATATCTAACACCGACACGCCATTTAAGAAAAGTGTCTCAGCTTCATAATTAAAAACACTATTTTGTAATCGTGAATATATCACGATGATGTAGGATTGTCAATATATGAACATTCATATAAAAAAAATATAAAAAGAAAAAGAAAAATGGAAAAATAGAATAAGTTTTGTAGAGCTGTCGATCCTTCCTGGCTTCCATTAGATCCGTAAAGTGTGAAGAAAAGGAAAGCAAACGACGACACATTTTGGTGTTCTGACGTCCAATGCTGGCCAACCAACGCCCTCCTCCGTCTTTTGCGGGGAGAGATAGACACTTACTATTCATTAATTTCACATCTCTTTAATTTTCTCTAATTAAACTCTTTTTTTCTTTTTCTATTTATATTAACCTTTTTTTAATTTTACAAACATTTCAATCATTTTCCCTTAATTCATCTCAAGACACAAAACCATGACAAATTTAATGTGATAAATCATTGTAAAAATGGTGGAAAAAAAGGAAAAAAGCCAAGTGGCATGTGAGAAAAATTAAAAAGCAACAAATGTATGTAAAGATACAACTTAATTTATTATCTTGCACACATGATCACATGTTATTGAAAAAAAAATGTTATGTAAGTAATTAATCTATAATTAATTATAGGTGTTTTTTTCACTTTTCTATTGTAATAATAAACAATTTTAAAAATAAGTAAAATAATTAATAACAAAGAAAAATATATCATGTTGCATGCATTTTAATCCAACCTCACTTTTTATTGTATTTTTTTTCTTTTCTTCTTATCCGTTATCTTCTAATTTAAACAAACAAAAAATAGAGTGTTTTCAATAAAATACTTAACATAATTTTTTTATTAGTAAAAATAATATCTTAGTGGAGTATGACAAACATAGATTTCTTAAGATGGAAGATAATTGTTTCTCGTATCAACGAGATAAAATCATTAGAATAGTAAAAAAGAAACAAAAAGGTATAAATATAATTCAATGAAGACATCGCAGATGTATGTATATATTAAAAATCTGTGATTTAGTTTTAATTGTTTTGTTTGACATGAGTATAGATGACAAAAAAATATTTATTCTCATAAATATTTATAATAAATTATCTAACGGATATTAAATGAATAATAATATATTTAATGAATATTCATGGGGTAATAAATATGAGTATTTTAATCACACATTTATTAAATATTTGTTTAGAATTTAAGTTTACATATGTATTATTTTTAATTTAGACCTATGAAATTAAATTTATTTAAAAAAAAATAATTTTTTAAAATTATGATCCAACTTATTTAAATTTGTTTTTTTATAAAGATCAAATTTATTTTCACTAATATTTTATTACAAAATTATTTGAAGTGTACTTAAAAATTAATTTTATCTGAATTTATATTTAAAAATTACTGGTATGAAAAAAATCTATAACAATTTTTTTTTTAAATACCTAACAAGTAATGAGATTTTTTTTTAAAACGATACATATAGTAGATAGGTATTACCCAGTCTACTTCATTTTCATCATTAAATGTGAGATATTATTTATTTCTTTACCATTTTATGCAAACAAATTCACATCAAATAATTCTGTATTCATTAACTTATTCTATTTTGAAGTAGAGTGATACTTCTAATTATAATTTCATGTCCCAATTTTGCTTTATCTTTGTTTTTAACAAGGATATTAGCACATATTATTTTTTTATCAAATATTCAAAACCTAAACTACTTTTCAACCAATATTAATGATTTATCTTTTTATCCATTAAAAAAAATGATGATGATGATGAATACATTTGTTTTGAGAAAAGCTTTTGTTTTTATTTATTTATTTACTATAGCATTTACCAAATGAAAAAAAAAACCCTAAATGAAATTAAAAAAGAAAAGGTGAATAGAGTGTTTCACTTATTTTGGGTGTATTTAACCCCATTGTAGTCCCATCCATTTTCTTCCCCCTTCCTTTCACTTCTCTCTCAATCTTTTCCATCTTTTTATTTAACATTTAACAAACACACTTCCCTTTTCACACCAAACTCTCTCTCTCTTCTCAACTCCAACCCAACCCACTTCATTAATCACTCCAATTACACACACTTGTCCCACTTTGCCACATTGCTATAACTCCTCCTTTAAATCCTCTCCTTGTTTCCTAATGTAATTTCCCAAAATCACAATCATTTTGCTTCAGCTTCCAGGGACATAATAAAGCTCAAGTTAACAAACTCCTCCAAATTCACTTCCTTTCTGTTCTTTCCTGTGCCAATGGAAAATCAGTTCTTTCTCAATGATGGGGTGTCACAAACACAGCATCATCATCCCCTTCACTTTCAACCCTCACCACCACCACCTTCTTCACTGCCCTCTTGGCAATCACTCTCACCCACCATGGGAATTCAGCCAACACTTCTGAATTCTGCCTCTGACCAAACCCAGGATTGCTTTTACAACCCCAGTTGGGACAAGTCAGCAGATCATCATGGACTTCACTTTGATTCCTCAGAACTCAGTTCAATGGTCTCATCTCCTGCAGCATCATCCAACCCCAACAGCAACAGCAACATGTCCAATGAGAATTTCATCATCAGGGAATTGGTGGGGAGATTGGGGGCTATTGGGAGCTCTGATGAGATCCCACACCACTCTCCTCACCCTTTGGTTGTGGCCTCTTCTTACATGAATAATGGCAGTAACAGCCCCAACACTTCATGTTACACCACCCCTTTGAGTTCCCCTCCAAAGGTTAAGACTGTCCAGAGTTTGGTGAACGAGAGGTTGGCAAATTTGGGAGGAAAGTCAATGACTTTGAATTCCAGTGTGGCTGAATTCTCAGCTGACCCTGGCTTCGCTGAGAGGGCAGCAAAGTTTTCTTGCTTTGGCAGCAGGAGTTTCAATGGTAGGAATGTCCAATTGGGGGTGAACAACGGTGAATTGGTTCAAAGATCTGCTCCAGTGGTGGAAAATGGTGGAAAGTTATCTAGAATCTCAAGTAGTCCTTTGCTTATGACACTTGGATCTCAAATGGGTACCCAAGAGAACAAGAATTCAGCAATTCAGGACCAGGAGAAAATGGAAGTTACCAATTCTCAAGAGGAATCTACAATATCTGAGCAAACACCGAATGGAGAAATTGGGATGAAAATTCACCAAGATATGACCAATTCCAGGAAAAGAAAAGCATCTTCCAAAGGAAAAACCAGAGAAACTTCTAACTCCATCAATCCCTCCAAGGTAATAAAAAATGAAGTCAAACTTCTATTTTGTTATGGGTTTTTTCATTTTGGCATAAAGTTTCAAATTATGATCCTGGTTGCGGTTTGTCTCATTTCTTCATACCGCGAGAAATTGTGGCTTATGTAGTGAAGGACCATTTTCTAAAACCTTGATTCTGCAAGGCAATTCTGAAATCTGAATGTGTCCTTTTCAATTCAGGGTGTTGAAGTCAATGAGGATTCAAATTCAAAGCGCACCAAGCCAAATGATGGTGAGGGAAATGAAAAAGGGCCAGTGAAGGTTGAGGAAGAGTCCAAAGCAGTGGAAGAGAAACAGAACAAAAGCAACTCAAAACCTCCTGAGCCACCAAAAGATTACATTCATGTGAGAGCAAGAAGAGGCCAAGCCACTGACAGCCATAGTCTTGCAGAACGTGTAAGAATTACTGCTTTTGGTTCTTACTAATGGCACTTGCAACAAAACGTTTGTAGCTTTCATGTTGACATTTAATTAACCATGAAACAGGTACGGAGGGAGAAAATCAGTGAGAGGATGAAGCTGCTCCAAGATCTTGTACCAGGTTGCAATAAGGTGAGAAAATAAGTTAAAATCCAAAACTTTTTAGTTTTGGTAAATGTAGGTTCAGTAGTACTTTTACTAACTTGGGTATATCAATTGTTTATTTATTCCTCATAGGTCACTGGCAAAGCACTTATGCTGGATGAAATTATAAATTATGTTCAGTCATTGCAGCGTCAAGTTGAGGTAACCAATCTTAGCAAATAAGCATCTCAATTTTCAAATGATTGTCATCATGTGTGTGTTTGTATTCTTGCTCACTAAGTTATGCTCTCTTTTTTTCTCTCTCTCTCTGAGGTCAGTTCCTGTCTATGAAGTTGGCTTCTGTTAACACAAGGATGGATCTTGGTATTGAGAATCTTGTTTCAAAAGATGTAAGTTCCTTGGCATTAGACACACTGCATGGTTCACTTTTTCTCCACAAATTTGTTGCTTTTGAGGTCTTTTAAGAAGATTCCTGAAATGGGGTTCATTGGCTTTTGATGTTTTCAGGTATTTCAATCTAATAATTCTTTGGCAACACACCAAAATCCAATATTCCCACTAGATTCCTCAGCACAAGCCTTTTATGGGCACCAGCCTCAGCAAAACCCAGTTATCCATAATAACATACCTAACAGAACGGTGACCCACTGCTCAGTGGACCCATTAGACACATCTTTGTGCCAAAATCTTGCCTTGCAATTACCTCCCCTAAATGGGTTTAGTGAAGTTGGCTCTCAGGTAATAATAACTTTCTTCTACTTTTTCTCCACAAATTAATAATGAAAGAAAAATGGTACATTATGCATTACTACATTCTTTGTTTACTTTTTGTATGCAAAATCATCATTATTATTAGGTAGTTATGGATTACAACTTGTTTGTGATAGTGACCTTAAAGGTACAATAAACAGCCTTATCATAATTCATAAGTGCAATCAATACATGTAAACAACAGTCTTAAATTTGGGATTACTACAGCTCTCACCTTAAAAGCAAATTCTGTTTGGTTTTGTTTTGTTTTGTTTTACAATGATAATACACACAAGCTTTTGTCTCTAATATTTCTGTCCAATGACTTTTCAGTTTCCATTAACATTCTGTGAGGATGATCTCCACACCATTGTGCAGATGGGGTTTGGCCAAACTGCAAACTGGAAAACACCAATTCAATCCCCAAGTTTCAACGGTAATAAAGCAGAAAAGTCACACATTATTGACATGTTCATTGAACATCATTTTCATTAGGCCCAACAAAATTGACATTGTTCTTATTCTTATTATATAAAATTTTGTTTCTGCAACACAGGTTCAAATAATGTACCCCAGATGAAAGTTGAGCTCTGATCAGTGAAGACTCACCCTTCATTATGCTTCAATTGAAGCCCAGAAGACTAGGAAAACTGCTGTATACAACAACATCAACAACAACAAAAGATTTAATTCCAACAACCCCATCAAATTATTATTAAGCCACTATCAGTAGATGATGTATTCAATAGAATCCTTTTTTGTCTTTTCTTTTTCTCAATTTTTTACCCTTCTTCTCCCTTTCCATGATTCCAGTTTCTTATCTTCTGGGGCAGGTCTTTTCCATTTTTTTTCCCCTTACAATTATTCACTGTAAAATCTTAGGACGATTCTGTATTCTCTGGTGCAAATTCTTATTATTATTCTGGCACCAACTGTAAGATATATGGCTAATTAAACAAAGACTTTCTACCAGCTTTCATTGTCTCTCTTAATATTATACTGATGAAGAATTTCTTAAGGTAACAGATATTTCTCCTCCTTCTTTTTTCTATTAGAAGAATTATTTGTTTATCCCAAAACTTTGGTTAGCGTATGCCCGTTAATAATTGGCACATCACATCAAACCACTATGAATTTTCGTGGGTCTTCACTAAAATCTCGTTAAAGGTCATGTCAATTAACCCATGCTAAATCGCAAAATCTGGTGGATATGATTTCACTTGTGCTGTAACCAGCTGTATTAATGGGGTCACCCTTTTCTCTCAAAAGTCTAATTAGAAATGATTAGGACATTTTGTTATAACTTCAGCCATGGTCAACCAAAATTTCTTGTTCTTTCACTCACAAGAAATTTTTTGAGTTGTTTCAACATATTTTGCTTACTTCTGCATTGAGTGAGATAAGTATAAAGTGGAACCTATCCATAAAAGAAAACCTTTATGCTTGTTCTTTCATTTCTGCTTTGTAATTCTACTATTCACCATTGAAAAATGCTTGAGGTAGATGTATAGAGGGTAGAAGAAGTTGGCTTTTGAAGAAAAAAACACATATTTTAAAGTAATTTATGTGAGCATTAACAGAATCCCAGGTTGGCAGAGGTGAGATTCTGACTAGGCCCAATGAATCATAGAGCTTTATAATCTCACCAACTTTTGCTATTTACTTGTGAATAGGAAAAGGGGTTTTTAGTGGACTTCAGCTTTGGAAAGATACACTTCAAATATTTGACTAATCTCTTTCTGTTAGGAAAAATCCAGTTTTTAGGGTTTATCATTAGATTTTGAGAAATTTATTCACCACTTTCATAATTGAACTTTATACTTCCTGTAAATCACCCAAAATTATAAACTATTAAACTAACTTTAATATGTTTCCAAAAGTTTTTTTTTTCTAAAAACAAAAGTGTTCTGGTAATTGGAAGTTATCTTATCTAAACTAAAGTTAGTTTATGCATTTAAACTAATTTGTCAAATTTGTCTCTCTTTTTTATTTATATGAAAATTCACTTTATTTCTTAACTTATTTTTTCACTTTTAGAAACATGTTGGTTATATTGAATGTATATCTAAAGTATAAAAAGACTGTGCAATAAAAAGGAAACTAAAACTAAAAATATGAAATAAAGTAATTGACATAATAAAAAGGAATATTTTGAAATTATTATATGAATAACATAATACCAAAAGAAACATTAATAGGTTGCAGTGATGGCCACTTATTTTTATTTGAGTGTATTATTGAGGTGTAGATTAGTGTGATTTAATAATTAGAAAGATGCTTTGAATGTAGTACTGCGACAGAACAGTTGAGCATGATAATGTATTAAGATATTTTTATTGCATATAATAATAATAATTATTATTATTATTATTATTATAATAATACCAAGTTTCTTATTTGTAGAGAAGATAAAGAAATGGGAATAGAAAATGTTAGTATGACAGTGTTGTCTCCAAAAGCTACAAACGCCCAATCATATTACGACGTGTTTGGGGATTGATTCTTTTGTGTTTTTTTTATCATCTTCCTCGTTTCTCCATGCTGTTTTATTCTTCTTTTGAGTATTTGGTTTTAAATTTATGGCAATCATAATGCTACTAACTAAACAACAAACACAATCTTCAAAAGGAACATACAGAGTGAAGTTCTTAGCAGGTACCAAAATTTAATCAGTTTCAATATTTTTTATTTATTTTAAATTAGCCCTTTTGTGCAATTTAATTTTTCTGTGTTAGATTACTTTTGGTAGGTTGAAAATTACTCTATTTTAAAATATCTTTTAAATGTATTCTCTATAAGAAAAACAATTCCACTTAAAATATTATTGAATACTAAATATATAACTTTTTTTTAACAAAAATTGGTTGTTAAGAAAGTAAACTCTTTACCGGGAGAAAGAAGGTCAAAATCAATAAGTTTTAAATACACTCTTACCAAGATAAGGCACCCAAAAAAATAATTTCAATAAAAAAAATATATTTTAAAACACAGATCTTATTTATTTTTCTAAATAGTCAACATCACTAAACATGTTATTATTTGTTATTATTTGAGATGCAATTATTTTTAGTTAAGATCGAATACAATATTTTTTAGATCGTAGCTATTTTTTACTAAGATCAAATATTTTTTAAACAAAATTACTCCTAATTAAGTACAAGAATTTTTTAGATTAAGTTATTTTTGGCTAAAACAAATTGTTCATCCAAATTTTATGATTTAAACAATCACAATTTTCATCCATTAAAAAAGGTTAACCTCCTAAGATGAATATATGTTTGAGTATACTTTTCTAAAATGTTATTTCCTCACAAAAAATAAGGTTAAGGATTTTCAAATATTACAAGAGATTGTTTTCCTATTATGGTAATAGTTTCATCAACCTTTCTTATTTACATAAATCTTATAAATATAAAGCATAGAAGAAAAGAGTCATTGTAGTCTCTCGGTTGTGGTCTCTCGGTTTTTGGACTGGATGTGATTGAAATATTCTTTTGTCTTTACAGCAAATGACTCATTTTCTTAATCATATTATGGTTAGGGAGGAACCAGAATATTCCTAATTGGATTTTTGATGAGTCTGGTCGTTTCATTCTTAAATCGGCTAGAACTTTTTTCTTTGAACCAGGAGTTCCTTGTGGTTAGGGTAAATTCATTTCGTCTTCATATATTTCACCTTTCAAAACTCTAGTACTCTGGAAAGTTTTTCATAGGCGGCTTCCTACAGATCAGTATATTCAGAAAAAAGGTTTGCATATGTGTTCTATGTGTACGCTTTGAGAACAACATGAGGAATCTATTCAATATTTATTTTTTTAATGTTCTAATTCTTTGTATATTTGGAGTTGGGTTCAACATATTTTTCTTATTTCTCATTTCTCTAATAAGGATGATCTTCTTTCTTTTATTAAGAGTAATGGTAATCCTTTAGTTAAATTGATTAAGCTTGTTGTGATAACTTTTTCTATTTGAATGATATGGCGTATGAGGAATTATGCTAGATTTCAAGATAAGATTGATGTTTCTAGGACTATTTCGGTAATTAAAGATTTAACTTGTCCGGTGGGAAATTTGTCTAAAGCTTCAATGAAGAATGATATGTTGGATTTCAACATGATTAAGTTTTTTGGTATTAATACTTGTACTGGTAAAGTTCTTCGTCCTCTTCCTATTAGATGGGAGTTCCCTTCACCAGGATGAGTTAACATTAACACTGATGGGTCTGTTAGGGGATATCCTGGTTTTGCTACTTGTGGAGGTATTTTCTGTGGGAGTATGGGAGAGTTTATTGGTGCTTTCTCTGTGTTTCTTGAAGTTCATACTACTATGGTTACTGAGTTTTATGGAGTTATACATGCTTTGGAGGAAGCTCAAAAGATGGGGCTTACTAATGTATGACTTGAATGTGATTCTGTCTTGGTTTGTGTTGCATTTACTGCTAGGACTAATGTTCCGTGGATGCTTCGTAATCTATGGAATACTTGTCTTAATTACTGTGGGAAAATCAAGTTTAGGGTTACTCATTTTTCGTGAAGGGAATGTGTGTGCTGATAAGTTGGCTAATTTAGAATTTATTCATAGAGACTCATTTCATTGGTATAATAGGCTTTCATCTAGTTTGTTCTTAGAATTCTTTATGAATAGATATAGTCTACCTATGTATCGTTTTTGTTAGCATATGAGTTTTGGTCTAATCCCCCATATATTTTTTTTTTTTGTATTTTCTTTCTTTTTTCGTTTTTTAATAATATTTTTTCATGTGATGGAAGATGATTGTTTTTACTTGAGGTGTCATCCTAACTGAGATGTTAAGTTGCATAGTGATGTCTAACATGAAAGCTTTTATACACAAAAAAAAAAGTCATTATAGATGCCTTTGGAGCCATTGTGATGTTAGATGCATTTCATCTTCTTTGTCTATTGTCTAACAACATTCAAGCGCATTAATGCTCTTCTGAACCACATGACTTATTAGACCTAAATAGGTAGCTTATTTCTTCTTTAGTGTACAACATAGAGTCTGACATAATTTTATAACTTATGCAAGACCATCATTCCACCTTTTTATAAAAGTTATTTGTGTTTATCACTTTTAAGTTGTTCTTTAAGAGATATTGATGTTGACACTTCAAAATGAAATCCTCTTGAGAGAAATAAAGAGATATTTTCATGCACATGAAAAATAAGCATTTAGAAGTCTCTAATGTGTACCATGAATGTTCAAAGTTTTTCGTGTGTTAGACAAAGAATATTTATCGTTTGTCCAAGCAAAAGCTTATCAGATGACGAGTACAAGCACTGCACTTGCATTTGTTTAGCCACAACACTTGAGTAGGTTTAGTCAAATAAAAGACTTGTATCTTTATGCTTATAAAATTATATTTTACACTTTCTATTAAACACATAATCAAAACAAAATAAAAAAATATATCTATTGAACTTTGATCTAACATCATGTCTTCCATATGCTTCACAGTCATTAAATTAATTTTATTAATAAGATCAAGTCTTTAAACAAATTAGTGACAACCTATATTATTAAAGCGATTAAATTTAAATAGTTTATACAAGAAGAAATACAATAAAGAATAATAAAAATTAGTCATAATATCATAAAAGTTGATTGTCAAATGGATAACCTTATTTCAATCCCTTAAATATTTTTTAAGTAAAATTTAGATATGATATTAATATTTAGATTTAATTCATCCATTTCATTATAATGTGAGTAGTAACTAATCTTTTTATTGTTGTTATTGCATAATAGAATCGGGAATAAAATTTGGACCTTTATAAAAATAAACATGCCTTCACCAATATACTATAAACAAAATCAATAAATAGAAATCAATTTTAGAGACAAAAATAATTAGTAAAAAAATCATTAAATAGAAATCAATTTTAGATAAAAAAATAATTAGTTGTTATAAATTTAATACAATTTTAGAAAATAAAAAAATTATTAGTTTTTATAATTGATAAATAATTTCTAAATTGATATCTAATTAGTTATCAAGTTTTTTGCTACCAAATTGTTGGAGATCCCACATCGACTAGAGATTAGAGCCTTTCATTGTATATAAGTGGATGCAAACCTCAACCCTATGAGCTAGTTTTATGGGGTTGAGTTAGGCTTAAAGTCCACTTCGTAACATGGTATCAAAGCCATTTTCGAGCCTATCCTAGCGAGTGTTTGTGTTGGGCCTATCGTGCCACCTGCTATCGGGTCGCTATGGGTCCACCCATAATATATAGTCTCACGCACGAGTTGGCAGTCTCGGCGTGAGGGGGGGTGTGTTGGAGATCCCACATCGACTAGAGATTAGAGTCTTTCATTGTATATAAGTGGGTGCAAACCTCAACCTCATGAGCCGGTTTTATGGGGTTGAGTTAGGCTTAAAATCCACTCTATAATATGGTATCAGAGCCATTTTCGAGCCTATCGTGTCAGCCGCTATCGGATCACCCATAATATATAGTCACACGCACGAGTTGGCAGTCTCGGCGTGAGGGGGTGTGTTGGAGATGTGCAAACCTCAACCCTATGAGCCGGTTTTATGGGGTTGAGTTAGGCTTAAAGTCCACTTCGTAATAATTTTTATGGGGTTTTATGGGGTTTTGATAGCTAATTAGATACCAATTTAGAAATTATTTATCAATAGAAACTATTTAGAAATCAATAATTTTTTTTTAGTCTCTAAAATAGTATTTAATTTAGTCAATATAACAATTAATTATTTTTAATTTCTAAAATTGATTTTTATTTAATATTTTTTTTAGTAGTAATAATATAAACACAAACTTTTAACAATAATTAAAATAAATTTTGAAAAAAGTTTAAAATCGTCATTAATATAGAGGTCGTTATAAAATACAACATACATCATTGTAAGCTTTATCATAATTTTTAGATTCTTTTATGACTTTTAGGGAAGAACCACTGTTAATATATTTGTTAGCATATGTTTTAAAAAAATATATATTTTCAATCACTATTCTGGACTAAATCGTCATCGTATCTAAACTTTTAAAAAAAAAATCGTCTATTTTGATTGATAACTTTAACTTGCATTCATTTTAATATCAAACAAATCATTCATAGATAAGATGGATCAATTAACTTATTTTATCAATCTTCATTTACAACAACTTTTTAGAAGCTAAAAACCCTAAACATGAAACTTGTTTTAGTTTCTAAATTTTTCAAAAAAGTTGTTGGTTTAATTTATGTAGAAGCACGTACAAATATCTCGGTTCAACTTATTATGTCTCGGTTCTCAATCATGGTCGGTCGATATTGTAGTCCATCTCAATGGATCGACTATACTTCAGATCTAATTACAAATAGAGTTAGAAAAACTAATACGCAATTAGAAACTAGATAATGCACTCTAAACACAATCTAACTCTCTAATCTGATCCAATATATAAGAAAAGTCCACTAAAGATAATATAAGACGGAGAAGTGAGACAAGTAAGGAAAAATTAAGAGCTTGTCAGGAAGAAAGTTAAACTACAACCGACCGAATATAGAAAAATAATCTTCTTAATAAATTTTCTAAACCCAATACATTTGAGAACAATTTATGTTTTATTATTTTTTTTTTTATCAAGATATACAGTCATTCATTATAAAAACAACTACTAATAATGTTAAAACCTTGAAATTACGTACGGTATGTATTACTTTCCCTACGTGGTTTCTGATTATGAATCACGTAACTAAGAAATACACGAATTTTTAATTTTTTTTATGTGTTCTACTAATACATTAAATGTATAACGGTGTATTTACATGTCATATTTAAAATATATATATATATATATATAATAACATTGTTTTATCGTAAATTGTTGAATAATAATAATGTTTTAATGTTTTTTTTATTAAAAAAATCTCTATGACACGTCAATATACTATTAAACATTGAACGAATCGAATGTATTAAAATTTATAAAATATAAGTTCGATAATATAATATGAAACTAAATTTCACTTTATATAAAAAATATATTTGATAAGACTTTAAAAATGTTTATAATTAATTGATCAAATTAAAACATCCTTATATTCATAGGTAGAAAGCTTCCATTTTAGTTTATATAACTCTTTCATTCGATCCTTTCTAATCTTCTTTACAAACATATATAAAAAATAATATATAAAATGTTTATTTGGACTCAAAGTACTATATAAAAAAATATTAAGGAGCAGAATACAAACTCAAACTTACAACTCACGAGATAAAAGAATTCAAAAACAAACAAAAAATCAATAAATTAGTGATAAAGTAATTTGTATTTAATTATTTTTTTAAAATTCAGCACAAACTCTGGTCATTCCAAAACTATTGAAAAAAAAACAAATTTTCATCACTAAATTACGTCACTAGTTCATTGACTTCATCATTTTCTTAAATTTATCTGTTTAGCACCTTAGCATGCATGACTTGTTAAAGTTGAATAAAAAAGTTTGATGTGTTAAGAATTTTGACGAAATAAAATCATGTTTTTCTTGTGGAAGAAATGAACTCAACTACGCGTATACAAACTATATTATATTAAAGAAACCAAACTCTCATTTAATAAAATTATCTCTATATAGTCTCACTTACATATATGTATTATATATATATATATATATATATATAAATATAATTTTATAAAATTGTACACATTTTTAATACATTTCTTTACATTCAGATTATAAAATTTAAACATAAAATAAAATATTTATGAATGATTAATAACAGTTCGATAACAAATTACATACAAAAATCAAAAACAATTTATTAAGATAAATTCTGAAATTAAATTAAAAATAGACATTAAATAGACAACTTCACAAAACTAATTTATAAGATAAAAAATTTATACTAGTTTTTTTTTTTTTTTTTTTTTTACTTTTGGTCAACAAGCATAAACTTTGACTTGAGAAAAAGGTACTAATTCTCAAAATTTTGTCTAGCATTTCATAGTCAATCCAAAGAACCGAAGTTTGTAAACATACTAACGCATCCCATTATAAAGTCAAAATTTATAGTTATGATGATTAAATAATGAAATAAAATGTATATAAGAAAGGAGTGAAGCAATAATTTAATCAATAACAAAACCTATGTCTTATATACTTTGTGATCAAGTTCTCATAAATTTTAAAACTTTATTCTTAGAAACTTTTTCGCATAACAAACACAATAACATCAATTTCATAAAAAAAAACATTAGATTAGATTTCATTATTTCATAATTAATATTAATTTTATTAAAAATCCTACGTGATTAAAAATAAAAACATTTGACAGTATATAAATGTAAATTTTATATTATAAATTAATTTTTAAAGTTTAATAGGTTTAAAGTCAATTCCTAAATATATATATTTAGAGTTTATTATAGAAAATGTTGGTTGGACTTATGAGATACCTATAATATATAATATCACGTAAGTGAGCGTAAATATTATCTTATAAGGTTTATTTAGACTTAAAATTTATTTATTTAATAAATTTTACTTTAAAAATTAAAATAATAAATAATTATTTTTCTATTTTTTTCTAATTTTTGAATATGATAAAAATGGTAGTATTCAAAGATGCACTTAATAAGATTTGATTGAAAATGAAGGAAAGTCGGTGTTATCTATGGGTAAATGTAATATTTGTCAAAGATTAATTATATGAATTAAATATTACCTTTTGATGAAAATTTGAATGAGAATTAATTAACCTCACACAAATACTTCACACGTTAGAAGTGACGGTGACTTAGTTTCACACCGTTGGCAAGACTTTTGAAATGGGACACCATTTTCCATATGTGGAAAAACAAAACAAAAAAAGTGAGTGGAAATTGAAATTCTTGTTTGGCAAGAGTTGTAAACAGCTTTTTAAACGTGTTTTCCAGGCAAAATTGCACAACAATTTCATGCCTTCAACTCTTGCAGCCTGTAATTTATAAGATATACGCAGGCAAAACAGTGTTCTTATCACAATATTATAATACCAAAATCATTGACTAAGAGAATCTTTGAATGAAAAACTTTTTCTATGTAAATTAACTTTGGTGCTTCATGAATTTATTTATATTTTGGAATCCTTAATACAAGAAAATTATTAAATAAAAATAACTTTTAGAAATAAATTTTAATTATATAAAAATTTAAATCGTGATTAAATCCTACTAAAATATATATCAGACACCATAACAAAAATTAAGTTTTGCTCCATTAACTAGTAAAGATTCAATTAAAAAGGGATAAAAAATATAAATAAAAATTTCAACAAATAATATTTGTCTCAAGAATTAATATACATTGTTTATATTCAGTTTAAAATCACTTGTGAAAAAAATGAAAGCTTATTCATATTCTTTCAGACACGTTTATCAACAAAATCTTAAAAAAGATAAATTAAATTTATTAGAAAATTCATCATATTCGAGGACTAAATTAATATGTCATTGCCAAAAATTATGCAGAACAACATTTTTATTAATACATCTTCAACATGCAAAACAAACCAAAACCAAGACAATATTCAAACATGTTCATGCTAAACTAAAGAAAACTTCTAATCCAACTTGGTCACCAAAATTATCCAATAAATATGTTGTAGAAATTGGACAATAAGCATAACATAAATAAAAAAATGAACACAACAATGTAAAAAGAGTAAGAGAACTTTGAAAGCCAAAGTTCATCTTATGGAATCAACATGATAAAAAGAGAAAACATTCTCTTCCTCATTCCTCATGCTTAGAAGAAAAAGGTATTGGAACTTTCTCCTTCAACTTCTCTTAAAGGATGAACACTACTCCAACCTTCTCACAACTTCATGCACCTCTCAAGAATGTTAAAGAACTTTTTAACTCTCAAAATTATCTTACTAATTAACATCTAGAGTTACTCTCAAAGATTTCTATAGAATCTAAGAGATCTTGGTGGGAATGACTATTTATTGAGGTTTATTTGGCATTGGATATTTCAGCCCACACAAGCTCAATTGGGTTAGAAATAGTTTATGTTTTGTAATTACTATTTACACCACCTTAAAATACTGACTACACCCCGTATAAAATATTTTTTGGCACCCAACTTCCTATGCGATGCCCCAAACTCAAATTTATATTTTGAGATTTTAAGCTCAAATTAAAGTTTCTTAATTCCATTGTTAACAAAGGTTATGTTTGTGTTTAAGTGCCTTTTTTATGCATAAATTTTTTCAAGTTTTAAATTAATTTTGTGAGGGGTCAAGTAAGTAAGGCTATTTTATTCTCCTCTTTTTTTTATGTTTTTCTTATTTTTACTTTCTTTTCTTTTCTTTTCTTTTCCATCTCGTTTTTCTTTTTCATTTTTCCCATTTTCTGATATTATTTATTCTCTTTTATCCTTTTTATTTTAATTGATCTTCTTTCTTCTTATTTTATTTAATATATTTATACACCCTTTGATTTTTTTATTTTTTTTATATTCTCCCTTTCTTCTTTCCTTTCTAATTTTGATTATATTATTTTCTATTTTGTCTTTTATTTATCCATTTTTAACTTTTCTTATCCTTTTCCATCTTTCCTTGTCTCTAATTCTTTGCGTTTATTTATTAAGGCACCAAAGAATACAAGGGGAATACATTATTAAGGCACCAAAGACTACACACCCTGTATAAAATATTTGTTGGTATCCAACTTCCTATTTGATGCCCCAAACTCAATTTTGTATTTTGAGATTTTAAGATCAAATTAAAGTTTCTTAATTCCATTGTTAACAAAGTTATGTTTGCATTTAAGTGCCTTTTTATGCATAATTTTTTGAAGTTTTTAATTAATTTTGTGAATTGAGATGTCAAGTGCATAGTTATATCTAACTATATCTAACATAATTTTTTGAAGTTTTTAATTAATTTTGTGAATTGAGATGTCAAGTGCATAGTTATATCTAACTATATCTAACATGAAAACTTTTTATAAAAAAAAATTAATTTTGTGAGACGTCAAGTAAGTAAGGCTATCTTATTCTCCTCTTTTTATGTTTTCCTTATTTTTACTTTATTTTATTTTATTATCTTTTCCATCTCGTTTTTTTTTATTGTTTTTCATTTTTCCCATTTTCTGATTTTATTTATTCTCTTTTATCCTTTTTTTTATGTTGATTGATCTTCTTTCTTCTTATTTTATTTAATATATTTATGCACCCTTTTATTTTTTATTTTTTATTTTATATTCTCCCTTTCTTATTGCCTTTCTAATTTTGATTATATTATTTTCTATTTGTCTTTTATTTTATCCATTTTTTTAACTTTTCTTATCCTCTTTCATCTTTCCTTGTCTCTAATTCTTTGCGTTTATTTATTAAGACACCAAAGAATACAAGGGGAATAAGAAATTTGCTAAAAAAAATAACCAATCAAATGTATATATTTTGAAGACCAACATATTTTATATTAGTTTAAAACAAATTTATAGTATGATGGAATTTTTGTTGTCCTCCTTGAAACTTTCTAATTATACTAATTGAATACCACGAAACTTCTTTATATAATTTAAAAGTTTTAGTTAAATATAATAGGATTTTTTTTATGAAAAAGGTAATTTTAAAATTCAAATCCAATACAAAGAGGGAAAACGAATATTCGCTCACCGGAGAAGAATGTTCTTATTGAGACTCTTTTCTATCATTATAGGAAAAAAAATATGAACAAAAAGATAGACAATTTACGAGATTTTTAGAAACGTTTAAAAATAATTACATATTAACATTCTTTTTTATCATACTACTTTTTAAAGGGAAATTGATTAATTTTTGAATTCTTTAGCTTATAACTTTGAATTATTCAATACCTATGAGTCTCGGACACTTCTCTAAAATGGATGTATCCGTGTCGGACACACGTATCGGTATCTACACTCGTAGGACACTTATCGGTGAAGTGCTCAATTCAAAAAATATTTGTTGGATTTTTGAAAATTCTAGCACGGTTCTAACACAATTTTAAAAGGTATAAATACAATAATTTTCTAAAAACTCAAATTTATTGTATAAAGTTTTATTATGATTATAAAAATAAGGAACAAATTCTTTTAGACCAGTGATGAAAAATATCTTTCTACTCCCAGAAGAATCTGAAACATACTTTTAAACATAAATATTTATTTTCAATTTATATAATTCAAAATTATATAATATATAGATCCGTGTCCCCGTGTCCTACATTTTAGAGATTATACGTATCTTCGTGTCCGTATCCGTATATGTGCTACATAGTTCAATACACTCAAATTATATAATTTTTTTCATAACCACCTTAATTTGGGTCTTTTGCTTTTTGATAAAACTTTGAGGTATTCCCAAAAGTATCAATCTTTTATACTACACTAATCCTTGATTTGGGATTAATCACACACCTCTCTTATTTTGCAAAAAGTAAATCTTGGTCTTTCTTTTTAAATCAATGTATTTTTGTCAACTAATTAATCCATTAGATATTGAAGCCATTTAATCTAATTTTAATGGAATAAATATTTCATATAATTACTATAAAAGGCCTAATGTTGGGTGGAGTGTATTTCATGTATTAGGGTTTTTTTTTATCACAAGGACATACTATTTCATTTCATTTAAGGGTTTATGTAAATAATTCTTTATTTACCATGGTTTTTTATTTATCACCATTGGATATATTTATAAAATATTGCATTTTATATACATATTAATATGATGAAGTGATGACATGCTATGAGGTTGCATGATGGGAGGGTGTGGTAGCTTGCCCTTGGAGAGATATAGATTCAAATCCACATAGGCTTGGGTACATGTAGGGTCACTTCCTTATTAATTAATGGGTAGCACATACAACCCTAATTTTGCAAGTGGTGGGACAAAAGGGTACATACTACTTTAATGTTAAGGGCCTGATTCAAGGAGCTTCTTCTTCATAAGTTCTTCTCTAAGATAGAAAAATAAGAAAAAAAAAGTAAAAATATACTCTTTCATAAACTAAAATTAGTTTGTAAAATTTCTTTAATGTGTTGAACCTTTCCTTATATAATTTTCTAATGCTTTTCTTTTCATCCATAAAATTCCAAGAAAAAACCTTGTTTAAGAATATAAAAAAAATCAATATTTTATCTGTGTTTCAATTCATTCAATTAAGATAAAAATATTAAGTAATTCAAGTATGAGGATTGTTATAAAGTTTTATTAAAAATGATTAAAGTTTTGTTTTGTATCTATTTTTCTCTATATGTATGTAAATGTATCAAAGTATCTTATCAAAATTTTCTACAAAATATTTTAATGAAGATGACATTTTTTTTAATGAATATCTTATTGAAATATCTTTTTTATATTACCTTTTTATTAAAAAATTTTAAATATGAAACTTTACTTAAAACTAAATTCACTATCATTTCTTTAGATAATTAAAATAAAACATTTCGTTTTTAGTACATTAAATTCATTTTTTTAAAATAAAATAAAATAAAGATCACATTGCAATGATGGATGAGGTATGATTTTATTTATGAAAAAAATAAATAAATTATTTTTTATTTATGCGGGCCAACCTGTCCGCCTCGTTGTTGGCCTGCATGGGTCGCAGGTTATGCGGGGCGGGCCTAAATGGATTAGTGGTTAAATTAGTAAGTCTGTCCCGCGATTTTTGGTGGCGGACTGTGGGCTGATCCGTATGGCCCGCCCCCACATTATCATCCTTAAAGTTTACATCTTACTCAAAACATATTGAGTTTTATAAAGCAAAATTATATATAATGAGATTTTTTTTAATAAAATTATATACACTTTTTGTTTCTTCATATCATTATTTGTGATTTTATCTTCTCTGGAGTAAATATAATTATAAAAACATTACATGATAAAATAAGATACAAAAAGATAAGTTAAAAATAGACTAATTCATAAACTACATATCTTACACACACTCCATGTCATATTCCATGTTATAATTAACACATGTAATCAACTACCATTGTTGTCACTATAATAATCTAAATCAAATTGATGAGACTAGTCCCTTGCATCATCAAATGTCCAAGAAATTGCATTCTCACTCATTCCTCACTTCAACAAAATTTTAAGGAACTACAACACCTTCTAGAATTCTAGAATAAATGTATTGAGTAATTTCCATCATAACTAAAATCTAATCCATATAAAATAAAAAAAAAGTAATGGTTCATCAATGATAGTTCAATTATATCAACATAATTCATTGCATCTACATCATAAAGTTCAATGCAATAACTTTTTTAAAAATTTATCATTATTTTGTATCTTTATCAATATGATTTAGATTATTAGTGAAACCAATATATCTCCTTTTAATAATGAGTAATACCACAAATCACAAATCAAGTCAAGTTATCATTCTTAGTACCTATCATTTCTCTTCCAACTTAATAACACATATCTCCACTAAATTCACCATTCATTTAAATAATTCAATATATATAACTAAATCCATAATCATTTCATTTCATCACTTACATATCAATCCCTTGAACATATATTATATATAAAAAAAACTTTGAAATAGGTTTCATTTAATTTAACAAACATAAACCATTGAAACAAATAAATGTCGTTTGAGGACAACATTCTCACTTGATAGGCATTCCTCAAATAAAAATGGAAAAAAAATTTACTTTCCCTCATTGAAACTGTGGAATATCGCTTGATTAACATACTTTGTTGCTTGAGTAAATCTCATGGCATTTGAGCATTATACTCTTAGAGGAGAGATAATTTGTAAGCAATCATCCTTCGTTTGAGAAACTCTAAGTTAAAAAAAAAAAAAGAATTGTTCAGGCTTTTTCCTAGTTTGAGTGTCAGAGTGTTTGTGTGTCCAATTTCTCAGACGAAAGAATTGTCTCGACATCTTCCTTGCTCAAACTATAAGTCATTATTTTAATTGAACACTTGAACAATTGTACTCTATCAAACATTAAATTCCACCTCTTCTGCCTTTCTCATGTAACCCTCTAATCACTTAAGCGACATACTTGAACATCATAACTTAGTTTGACTTCCAATTGAACTAAAACAAGATTCATTTTAATTTTAGACATCTCTTCCTAATATAATTCAAAATATCTCGATCTCAATTCAACTAGATTCAAACACTGAATTCTTACAAAACCAATCATTCAACACTTTAACAAATTATCATAATAGACTAATACATCTTACATTCAAGATCACCTCAAATCATTTATAGGTATTTAACCTAAAGTTTGCAACTTGTCTCACTTATTACGAATCTTACTTCTCAAATAAATTGATTTACCAAAATGAAGATGTAACACCCTATAGAACTATCATTATAGTACCAATATAAAATCATTATATAATTACACACACGCACACGCACACGCGCGCACACACACACATATATATATAAATTATACATCCATCATTAAGACACAGGAGTCCTCAAAATAAAATATATCATGTAAGTCTTAGTAAAATAAATTTTTTAAATCATTTGAAATTTTGTCTTCTTCCATTGCCACTTACAACAAAGTCTAATTCTATACCAAGTATGATTGTTGCAATAGCATACAACAAGCATGTAAGGGTGAGTTGATGTAAGCAAAACATATTCTCACATAACATCATCATCACACATATATCAAGATCATACATATGAAAGCAAATGAACTAACATTTAGACACACATCATGGCATGACTAAATGTAAAGCATTATTGAGAAGATTATAAACCATGATAAACCCTAAACCCACCAAACCTTAACTGGTCTAAGTTCTTGATGTTAGGATAACACAAAACATCTACTATCAAGCTAGATGTACACTTTCTAGTCAAAGTAACACTTAAGACACAAGTCATATCGCTTGAGCATCCTCTCCCCCACTTGAGTGATATGTTTCTAGAGGAAAGAAAATTGTCTTGGTCTATCTTAACTTAAGCTACAAGTTAATGCTTGAGTCATACGTCATGTCGCATAAGTGACCAATACATCACTTGAGCATCGTAAGTTGGTGATGATTATGTTAGAATTTATGACCTTAAAAAAGAGGGGGGTGAATTGTTTATAAACGATTTTTCGCAAACTTTGAAGGTATAATGAAATCCAATGATGAATCACAGAGAAAGAAATCAAGGAAGCCAAAGAATAAAACTGATTAAGTTGATTTCCAGAAAATCAATCAGTTGTTTTTGCGATTCAACCGGTTGTTTTTATCAGCAGTGAATAAAAACAACTTAAAACAGATATTAAAGAGTTCAGGGAAAGAGATAAGCACACAAACAAATTTATATTGGTTCACTCTTATCCCAAGAGCTACATCCAGTTCCCAGAAACTACTGGGTATCCACTATGCAATCAATCACAGATTACAAACACACAACCACCAAAGAAATGATCTTGATCCCCTCAAGAACACACACTTCCTTTGGCACACCACAATCACACCACAGATCATAACACCCTCTAACTCTGTGAACACCATTTCTTACAGAACTACAGATGAAGAAAGAAATAAGATTGATCACACATGGAACAAATCAAATCAAAGTACACATCAAGTCCTACTTCACTCTTAGAAAAATATCCAAAGTCTTGAGCAATCTTAGAGAAAACTTTATTTCACAAATTGATATTGTAAAAGTTAATGCTAGGAGCGTAAAACATAACATATATACTCCAATTACCAGTTGAAGAATTTATTGTAAAAGTCAAATCATTTTCAAATCATTTAAAGCAGATTTAACAAACTTAACAGAATTTTGTTAAGACAGTTAAAAAAACAGTTAGTTGTTTTGTCGAAATAACCGATTGAATTGGTTTGACAACAAAGTCAACCAAATTCAAATTTGCCAAAACCAGTTTCAAAAACCTTAAATATGAAACAACCGATTGAAACGATAAAACAACTGGTTGTTTTTCTGCTTCTTCATAAAACACTCTTTTAAAAAAAATTGAATTAAACCAACTTTGGATTCAAACTAAGAGTGAATTAACAAATTCAAACTACCCCATAACACACCCAACGAAGCTAAAAACAGCCTTCAAGCAATCCATGGAGATTTGGAGTCATCAAAGCTCTTCTTCAATAGATTACACATTGTTTAGGTTTTGTCTGAGCAAAAATATATCGCTCTAGTGATATCTGACTTGAGAGTAACCCAAACAACTAAAACACAACGTTTTTCAAAGACATATATAACTTTACAACAATCCATACTTCCCAGGTTTGACATCAATGAATATAATATACATACTAAGAAACCATTATAATTCCATAATCTTAACATAAGACTCACATATATTCAAGTTTCATATGGTCTACACATTCAAAATAATCATCACATGCATGGAGGTATTATTAATTTCCCTTACCTGAACTAAAGTGTGATTTATCTAATAATCTCTTGATGATTCCTTTACAATGCTCCATATAGTCCTGGTATGCTTCCAGAAAATCAATCTTACACCAACAATACCTCCTCTTAAACATCCACTCGAGAATGGGAGCATAAAAGGATAAAAACTTAGATAAAGTTTATTCTACTTACCAAAACTAAACTTTGATTAATCCAATATACTCTAAACTCCTCAAGTTTTTTAGAACTTCAATCAAGATAAAGATTTTCTAAATTAAATTTTTTAAAATAACTAATAAATAAACGTCTAATTTCTATTTATAAACTTCATTTTATATTTCTTTTAAAATTTGTTATTATAATATTTATATGTATTAGAGAAGATGGACTCAAAGTACTAAAAAAAATCCATACTTCCATAATACCTTATTGAAAGACCAATCATATCACTACAATGATAAGCTAAAAAAATATTTTTTTATTAAAACTTGCATGTGACAATGGAATAACAAAACATCGACATTTAGAACAAAAATTAAGGAATTTGAAATCCAAGGTAAAAAAGAAGAAAATTTAAAATTGTTAGAAAGAATCAAATTTTAAGAAGATAGAAATTTATAATAGAATAAAGACTATATATTTGTACTGTTCGGTCATGATCGGGTCAAGATTCGATCATGTAGATCAAGTGTTTTAGGTTCAATAGATGTTTTCGGATCGGTCAAGTCGGGTGACTATAAATGTTCAAATGCACTTGATATTTAATACACCCAAATCAATTAATTATGATTTCTTCTTTCAGCATAAATTTAGCAAAAATGTAATGTATTTTGTACAAATTCCTAGAGAAGGGTCTATGAATGCTATAAAAAGGCCCTAAGACTCTGATGAAAGGCAAGTATTATTCTATACATACTATACAAATATTTGTATGTTCTCACTGACTTGGAGTCTAGGTGGAGTTTCCCTCACCTCACTTGATCTTCAAGCATCTCAAAGCTACAGATTGATTCAGAGACCACCTCCAAAATCAAACCCAAATTATTTACAAAGAAAAATATTCTTATAACTTAATGGTCTTACATTCATTTAAATGGTCTTACATTCATTTAAATTTTAATATTTTTAAAGTGTTTTTTTAACATGTGTAATAATAATTTTAATAGATAATATTTGTAAAAGCAAGGCAGAGCTTCCACCTTTCTTCACCTTCTCCGCTTCAACTCTGGACGACAACAGTAGTTTGGGCACGCCACACGATTTTAGTTTAGGACACACCACAATATTCCTCGTTGAGAAAATGCAAAATGAAATCACCATGATTATGAACCCTTTCATTAATTACTATTTGAGTCAACTAACTTGTATTATTATTTAATTATAAGTAATAATAAAATCAATATATTGCATAAATAAATGAAATTAGTCTGATTCTATCTTACATCTAATTAAATTAATAAATAATGATGTTGAAAATAAAATAAAAACTGTATCCTAGTTGACTCCAATCCATCATCAATAATAATAAGGAATCTAAGTGAAAAGACGAAATAGTATAGACACAGTAGCAGTGGAAAATAAAAAATAAAAAAAAAAGAGCAGTAAGAAACTTAAAATAGCGACACCAACGTGAGTCCTTAATTGAAGTCACATGAATCGTCCCATTTTGTCTGGTAACATATACCAACCAATCCACATGCATTCTCTCACTTATCCAATCACTTAGCTTCCAACCTCACACACTCCCTCTTCTTCAATCATCTCTTTCGTCATTCATTTTATTTCAACAATTATCTCTTTTCAACTTTCATATTTTATTCACATTTTTTTCTTATCAAATATTAAGAAAGAAAAATGTATATGAATTATGTTTGAATTTCTCTCCTAAACAATCTAAAAATATATTATATAATGGAAAAACTTAAAAATCGATTGCGAGTATATTAAGTGTAATGGAATATCTTAGAAATGGAATAATTTGATTAAAATAAAGTCAGTTTTAATGGATTTTTAAAGTAAATAATATTTTCAATGTAAATGTATTTAACTTTTTTTTGCAATTTTTCTTATATTTGTAATATATGTGTAATGTTTGTAAAATTGTAATTGCAACAATTTGGTTTTCCAATTTCTTAACCATTGTTAATATACTATCAAATTCCGGATGGATTTTGGTTGAAAAGAAGTAATAAATATAATAAAGGATGTAATGAGAAAGAAAAAGCAACAAGAAATGAAGAAAGAAAACTATATTAATATAACTACTTATTAAAAAATATCCACTAATTATTTTCCTAAAATAATTTTAGTCAGCAAAATAACATCAATTTAATTAATGTTCTAGATGTGTACTAGCGTCAACTTTTCATATAGTCGAGATTCTAAACTTTGTTGTGCTTTAATAATAAAAGAAAATTTATTATTTATAATATTTAAGAAAAATAGGTTAAATGAACAAAAAAATAAAAACAAAAGATTAAATTATATATTAAAAGTTAGACAAAGTTGAGTCAATAAACTCACATCAAGATATTTGTGCAAATCTTATTTTAAAAAAAAAAATCCTTATTTATCAAATTAGATAACATTTTTTTTATCAATACTTAAAGATAACAATTTGAAAATATATAATTAAAAAAAATTTAAAAATAAAAAATTACAATTTAGATTTTTATTTTTGTTTCTTTATAACTAATACTATGTCTAATTCTTGATCAATAGGGTAAAAATTTACTAAGCATACTAACGTTGAACCATGCAAATCGAGTATTATTTGGACATCACTTACTCATAGCTAAACAATTGAGTATTCTTTGAAACAACTACCACTTCTAATTAAGGAACTGGATATTCTTTGGAACAACAATCACTCTTAGTCAAAACACTTGATTATAAAAGAAGTGATAAAAAAATTATAGGGTTACTAACTAAAAGAGACTTGATATCCTAAGACAAATTCAAGGTTTGCATTCACTCTTTTAAGTTGCTAGAGAATACCAAAGTGTTGTATTAATGGGCTAGATTGCAAAATTCTTCTCTTGAGATTTTTAATCTCTATAACATTGATAGTTTGTTCATGAACCAAAATCATTTCTTCTTCAAGGTATCTTTTATTTATAAAGGTCATGATAGATAGTCGTTGCAAATATTTTCCAAGTGTTGTAAGTTTTGAGAAGTTAATTTTTTCTTAGGATACCATAGACGATATTGCAATAAATGTTCTTCATGAAACGCAAACTTTTTTTTTTTGAAGATACATTATGACATTAGACAACTTTTATCTTATTTTGAGTAAAATTCAAGACACTACACAAGATGCATATGTGATATATAGCTCTTTCAAATAATTATTCATAAATAAACTTTGACACTTTGAGATATCATAATGTTGATATTTTGTGTGAAATATTCTTTATGGTCAAATAAAAAATATTTTTTTTTTTTGCAAAGTATAGTAAATATAATAATAAAATTTTGAGTAATATTGTAAAAGATTAAAGAGTACATATATACTATTTTCTATCTAAGTTCGAACTTACAAATGAATATATATACGCACAAAATATTTTTACTATTTTGGTTATCAGAAAAACAACTACATCTATCGAGATGTGATAAAGAAACAAATATACTATATTTTATATTTTATTGTAAAAAATTTAATCAAAATTGACGTTAAATATGTTATCTTTTCTCTTGATTTAATTTTTATAAGTATATGTAAGAAGAGGCTTTTTGTAATTTAATTAAAAAATATAAAAATAAAAATGATACTAATTTAAACGAGAAATATCAGCATTTCTTAATATAAATAATAGCATGTATGTAGATCCAGTAGTTTAGGAAGTTATGTATATATAGTTTTAAATATGGAATAAATCATATTAAAAAGAATATTCACCAAATTGTTTAAAGTTTGTAAAAATATTAGTTATTATTTTAACTACGTATAATGTGGTAGAAAAAGAGTAAGAAAATATTAGATTTTAGATCTACTGTTATTATTAGTTGTATCTGCATTTTTATTATGTTATTTTATTTTATTGAATTAAAATTTAATTACTTTTATAATTATAATAATAATAATTATTTTATATATTAATGTTTAAATAATTTAATATACTTTTGATATATAGTTATTTATATAATTTATTTATTTATTTTTATGTACTTGTTGGAGATATTGTCTAAAAAATTTAAATTTAAGACAAAAAACCTCAAATCATATTAGAGAGAGAAAAAAACAGGATGTGAAATAAAATATTAATTTTAGTAATTATTTGGAAAGAGAAGAAACATAAGAAAATTAATAAAATATTATTACATAATTTCAGAGGTATAATAAGAACCAGAATGTGTAAAAAAATCTCAAATCCATTTCTATATTATTAATGAAAAATATAAGGAATATCGCACTTACCGTATTTTTTTATTACATCATTTTATAATTTTGAATAATAAAAGTGTATGTATGTTATCTATTATTATTATTATTATTATTATTATTTATTATTCAATAAAATAGTTAAATATATTATTTTTGTTGTATATTTATTGAAATTATATCATAATAAAAAGTTTGATTATAAACAGTTACCACGTAAGTATAGGTATGATATATGGAATTACTTCTTTTCTTTAATTTAAATGGGAGTAATTACCAGAAAGAAACAGTGATACTGAGATGATAAGTATATAAATAAAAAATAAATATATTTTTAAAATACAGAACACACAGAAAACAAAAACATGTATATATTATATAATTGTAAATTATATAAATTGATAATAAAGATTTATATATAAATATATTTTATGTGTTTTTAAGAAAAAAATATTTTTTTATGATTGGTTCAAAAGGACTTGTTCCTTATTTTTATAATTATAATATAAATTTATATAATAAATTTGAGTTTTAAAAAAATTAATGTATTTTTTTTAAAATTATGTTAGAATTGTCAGAAATCCAATAATATTTTTTAAATGGACACTTCAGTAGTACATAGTGTCAATATCCGATACTTGTGTTAGTGTCCGACATGGACATGCCATTTAAAAAGAGTATCCAAGTCTCATAGGTTCCAACTTTACATTCATATTTATTGTGAATTTTGTATTTTAACTTTAAAATATTATTATTAAATGTTAAATAGAAAAAAGCTTTTATACATTAAATAGGAGAATTTTACTATATATTTATTATAAATGATAAATTATTATTATTATTATTATCACGACAACAAGATGCATGGTTGCTTTTCTTCATATTTATTTATGTTTTATATTTAATTTTAATATGTTTTTAATACATATATTTGATTTATAGGTTAAATATATTTTTTGTTAACACAAAATTATTATTTTTTTCAATTAAACTTTAAAATTAGTATATTTGTATTAAATGTTAACGAATTTTTAGATAAACTATAATATAACATTTATGTTAATAATAAATTAACATAAACTATATTTTAATAAACTTAAAATTTTTTTATCACGTAAAAAATAATTAATAATAATTTATTTTTATAATTTCTCACTACAAATATATATGAGATGTGAAAATAAATAAAAAAACATATTTAACCCTTAATTTATTTATTTTATATTATTTTATTTAAATTTGAGGTGTTATTTAAAAAATTTAAATTTAAGATAGAAAAAAATATAAATGAGGTGTGACATGTTAAAAAACTTAAAAGTTTAAAAAAAATGTTAGAAAATAAAAAATGTAGAAAAAATCCTTTTGTATGTACTTATGAATTATTGTTAATAGCTCAAACACATGTCATCGTATATATTTTGAAAGGAAGAGATTGTAAAGTTAAGTATGTTAAATAAGAAAATTATTATTTTTATTAAAAATAACGTAAAAAGTAGTTAAAAAAAGTTGATTATTTATTTGTTAGTGGTGTAAATTATTATTATAGTTAAAAGAAAAATGCAGAAGCAAGAGGAATCCTTAGCCCCTGAAAGTGAGAATGAACAAAAGAGGAACACATGCAGCTAAAAACTTGGTGGTACCTTAATTATAGGTCTCCATTGGATCAAGCACAAACAAAACACAAAGACACAAACCCAAAAGAAAGAAGAAAGAAGAAAGAAGAAAGATCTTATCTTTCTTCTTCTTACACATAATTTTCATTCATCCAATTCAAGTTCTTCTACCCTCTTTCCATGTCTCGCGCTCCCAACTACGAGTTCCAGGAATGGTGGAACAAGCAGCGTGAGAAGACCAACAACGTCGATCCCCTCAACGACCCCAAGCTCGACCATTCCCACTCCACCACTCCTCCGCCCTTCACCGCCCTCGACGTTGACTCCTCCTCCTCCTCCGTCGCCGCCAAAAAAGAACGCTCCCGGAGCGCCCGCCAGCTCTCCTGGGTATGCCTTCTCAAATTCCAGCAGCTCGCCGCGTCGCTCGGCTGGCTCTCCGGCGGCATCTTCCACCTCGCCCGCACCGCGCACCGCCGGATCGTGGACTCGGCGTCGCTGCGCGGCGACACGTCGCGGCTCTACCGCGCGATCCGCGTGTTCCTCGTGGTGGTCATCGTGCTCTTGGGATTCGAGCTCGTGGCGTATTTCAAGGGGTGGCATTTCAGGCGCCCTGATCCCAGCGACGTTCTGGGCTTGCTCGCCGTCGTTTACGCCACGTGGGTCGACGTCCGCGCCAGGTACATGTCGCCGCCGTTGCAGAGCCTGGCGAATTTGTGCACTGTTTTGTTCATCGTGCAGTCGGTGGACAGGGTCGTTTTGATCTTGGGGTGCTTCTGGATCAAGTTTCGGAGGCTCAAGCCTTTGGCCAGTGTGGATTACGATGTTGGGGATCATAGCGTGGAGGATTTTCCCATGGTGTTGGTTCAGATTCCCATGTGCAATGAGAGGGAGGTAAGAAGATGTAGGTTGCTTTGTCCTTTTGGAACTTCCGAATCTGTGAATGTTGACTTTTAATGTCGGTTCTGTTATCTGTTTGTGATCTGGTGTCTTGTTTAAATGATGTGCTCAACTGATGTAGATTTTGGTGGTAGGCATGTTTCTGTTGTTGTGGCTTGGGTGCTTTGTATTATGAGGGTCTTTTTAGCGAACTACTTAATTAAGGGCTTATTATCAAATAAACACTCATCTATAAGTTGTTTCTACAAGTAAATTGGGTTAAACTGTTTTCATATGAGTTTTAAGTTGTTTCCATAAGTTATCCTAGAGAGATTTTTGAGATAAGGTGTTTGTTGTACCTGTATGGACAAAGAGGGGTACATTTGGGTAAACAACTTAATTAAGTGCTTACTTATATAAGCACTTATTAAGTTGTTTTTACCTTTACCATTAAAGAGGAAATTGAATTTATTCGTTTTCGTTTAATTTGTAAGCTGTTTTCATAATCTATCCAGGGAGCTTACTGAGATAATGTTGAAAACAGTTTATGGACACATCATAAGCTATTTCCATCTCAAACACTTGCATAAGTCCTTATATTATTGGGGAAGTTCCAAAGAGCTGTAAATAAATTCTTTCAAGCAGAGTCAGTCTTTTGAGGGCATTTATTGTGAGATGTGTTTAGGTGATTGAAGGTAGAGCGTCTGTAGCTTGGTGATGGTGAAATGTGAAGGTGACATCTTGGAACTCGGGGACATGAGAGAATGGATATTTGCTGTGACATTTTTAGTGAGATTGACTTAGGTGTTAAATTTAGATGCTCCATTTTAAAGAGGGGTATGGTGGAGAATAGTCTTTTGTGTATAGGGGAAGAGATTTGTCTATGTGCCATCATTAAATGCTGCATACCTGAAACACTGTTGATCATATACAACTACTACTAGATCCTTAAATTATGTATCAACAACTATAATAGTATATTTGTTCTTTTCCTAATGCTGGACCTCTGGGAGCAAGTGCAAAGGCAAACTGATAGAAGCAACTAGTGTTCAGCTATTTATACCAAAACGAGAAAAGGTAAATGCTAAACATCATTTGGATAAAACTTTTTTAGTTAATACCAATACTAAACATGTGCAAGATTCAGAGTGTAGGGTGTGTATTTGTAGGCAGAGAATAAATTTAGAAGTTGAGCAAGGCTTAATTTTATCAATTATAATAAGATATTAAGATGGGTAATCATGACCTACAAAATCACTCTTTGAATACAGAGTTGAGTGATATTCAACTAAATGAGGTGCATTTAGTTAATAACAATTCTAAACATGTGCATAGATTCAGAGTGTAGGATGTGCATTTGTTGGCAGAGAATAAATTTAGAAGTTGAGCAACGTTTAATTGTATCAATTATAATATGATTTTAAGATATGTAAACACATGACCTACAATGTGATCGGGTGATATTCAACTAAATGAGGTGCATGCATACGAAGGGTTTTTGCTGGCTTGAGTGGTTTGTGCTGAGTCTTGTACGGGTATGTGGCTTGGGCATGTGTGGTTGATTAAAGTTAGAGCTTTGTAACTTGCAGATGTAAACATGGAGGGTATGTCTTGGAGCCTAGAACCATGACATAATGGATGTTTATTTGAGATGTTGTGAATGAGAGTAGACCAGGTTAGATGTTGGGATTTAGAGCTCCATTTGAAAGAGGAAATGGCAGAGGCCTGTTGTGTGTATGTGGTTGTTGTAGGGGAAAAATATTCTTCTCCTGATGCTCCATTTATGGGAAGCAATTGCAGTGGTAAGCTGATAGAAGCAACTAGCTCTTGGCTATGTAAATCAAAACAAGAAAACATGAAAGAAAAAGCAGTAGATTTGTTTAACATTTATGTGCTTAATTAATAATAACATCCAATGTATGCTTAGATACTTAATATATGTGTGTGATACACCCTCGTCCTACAAAAGTTTGCTTGTCTAGTTATTGTGTCTTCAAATACAGTCTCCTCCCTTTCTTTTCATAGCATGTCACGTCACTGGTTTTCTCTTCTATTCTTGTCTTTTTTTGAATACTATATTAATGAGTATAATTTTAGTTGAAAGGAGGAGGTGCATCCTCTCATCACCAATGTCACTAAAAGTTTCTTCCAATCAGCACCTTCCCTACACCCTAAGAATGTAGAACCACTAGACGCATTCTTCTTTATGAGCTGATTGATTATTAAGAATCTGACTCTTAATTTTATATCTTGTTGGCCTGTAGGTATACCAGCAATCCATTGGAGCAGTTTGTATCATGGATTGGCCAAAGGAGAGAATGCTTGTTCAGGTTCTTGATGATTCTGATGAAGTAGATACCCAACAGCTTATCAAGGCAGAAGTTCATAAATGGCAGCAAAGGGGTGTTAGGATAATATATAGGCACCGGCTTATACGGACAGGCTACAAGGCAGGGAATCTGAAATCAGCAATGGGCTGTGATTATGTTAAGGATTACGAATTTGTGGCAATATTTGATGCTGATTTTCAGCCAACACCGGATTTCTTAAAGAAAACAGTGCCGTATTTCAAGGTAATTTTATGCCTATAAAATTTGAAGTTAAAACACTGTTGATTTAAGTAAATATCTCGCGGTGTATATTTGAGTATGAAAAAGAACAGTAATGGGTTCTGGATATTTAGACTTAATAATATGATTATAATGATTTTATGTTTTAGATCAAACACATCCTTAAAATTAGTCTCTAAGTAGTAGAATAGAATCTAAAGGTGCTTTAGCTTTGAGTTTTAATTTGGAGATACTATACATGATTTTCACACTATAAAAATTAAGATTAGTGCACTTTTGGATCTATAGGCTCTAACGTACCATATAAGTATATAATGGTACCTGTAATGATATAATTGCTGATATAAATTCAGATTAATCATTCAGAGTAAAGAGTTATGGGTTGTACACATGCACAGCCATCCACCATCCTTTCATTCAAAACTTAAGTTTTGAACCATCAGTGTTGTATTTTTGTCCATATAAAATTTTTACACAACTGACTCGCATATGTTGGTCAATCTTCTACTGCTAAAAGTGCTGGATTCATGTCTACATCAATCAATGGGCTGGTTGAAGATGCAATGATGGCAACAAGGACTTCATAAATGAAGAGAAGAGGCAAAAATTGGATTACACCAATCAATCTCATTTCATGACCGGATGGGTGAAGCCCAGGCCACAAGAGAGAAGCACAGTAATTTTGTAGAAGATTACATTTTAGGCTTAATGGACCAAGCCCAATCCACTTAGGCCAGGAAGGAGATCCTGACTCATGAGGCTGGGAAATATTGATGTAGTTGAAGGAAGAAGATTTTCTTCAAGGACACACTTTGAGGCTTACATTTACAACAACTCGTCTCATTTTTAAAGGCGTTGGAGCTATCTGCACAGATCCCATTTTGTATTAAAAACAGCATGTTTAGCAAAAGCTCAGCATCCCACCCCCACGTCCCCCATTTTCTGCTCCTAAAACATAGCTGTACTACTCCATCCTTGAGGACAAGGTTGAATTTCAAGAGGGTGGCATTTTAGTTAAGAAATATTTTATTAGTTAAATGGATAATAGGAGAAAGAATACTCCTTCTCCAATGATTTCTTCTCCAATAAGGATTTCTCCTTTCGTAAAAGCAAGTGCTCTATTTACAAATGATAGAACAAATTAAACCTCTTCCCTTCCCTGATTAAACTACCTAGTATCTAGTATCCTAACTCTCCTAACAAATTTAGACAAGTTAAATTTAATAATGTTAATTTGTAATTCTGCCAATGAGCATCTCCATTTTTTCCTCAATTCTAAACTAATTTGAATTATTAATCCCAGCTCCTTTAATGCTACTTCTGTCTTTGCTTGTAAATTATTCACAAGTGCTTCTTTGTTAGCTGTAAATCAATTTATGACTTCTAGTGTAGAATTCAGTAAACAAATCAGTTCTAGATATGAAGACAATATTTATATCATATAAACTAAATAAATACTGGAAAAACGTTTCCAACAGTCTAAACAGATAGTAGACAATTATTATTTATATTTTAAATGAAAATTCTTTTTGGGTCCTGTATTAAGCATCTGTCTAACCAATTTTTCCCTTGTTATACTCTAACCGAAGGGAAAGGATGATTTGGCATTAGTCCAGGCAAGATGGGCATTTGTAAACAAGGATGAGAACTTGCTTACAAGATTGCAGAACATCAATTTGTCTTTCCACTTTGAGGTAGAACAACAGGTGAATGGTATCTTCCTTAACTTCTTTGGTTTTAATGGAACTGCTGGTGTGTGGAGAATAAAGGCCCTTGAGGAAAGTGGTGGTTGGTTGGAACGAACGACTGTGGAGGATATGGATATTGCTGTTCGTGCTCATCTCCATGGTTGGAAGTTTATATTCCTCAACGATGTTAAGGTGCACTATATTTCAAATTTTGGTAGCTAATCATCATGAATTATTAGACTTTAATATGACTATTTTGCTTTTGTAGTGTCTTTGTGAACTTCCAGAGACCTATGAGGCATATAAGAAACAACAACACCGCTGGCATTCGGGTCCAATGCAATTGTTTCGCTTGTGTTTTTTTGATATACTTCGTTCAAAGGTATTGAATTCAACACATGTTTCTTTCCATAGAAATTGAATTCTTTTAAATCCAGGAAACTATCATTCTGTTGTTATTATGTTTTTGTTTTTGTTTGTTATTATTATTACTATTACTATTACTATCAGAATATAAATATAGTTTCATCCTTTTCAGTAGTTTAACTTCTAGAACTATATTTCCAAACTGTTAATCAATGTGAATATTCAATTCTTGATATTGAAATTTGAATTGTTTTCTGTTAAATCCACTTAGAAGCATATGCACATCATGAAGGTAACTGTTGTTATTATTAGCCTAGTTTAAGACATGAGAAGGTAGATTAACATAAGAAAAATGCCTACTTGATGTGTTGATGGTATCGAATATATTAGGCTAGATAAATATTTTTTACTGATTTGTTTCAATGAAAATATGACTGTAAAGTAGTTTACTCACTAGTAAGCGGAGGAAGGAACAAATAGTATTTGTTAATGTTCCCAATCCAATTAGATACATGAATTTTATGCTACCTACTTATATACATTTTACTGAATGTTTGACTATATTATATGTAGTATGCTTTTCATCTTCTTTCTTGGTCTGAGTGATGCTCATGATATGCCTTGTAAGTTGTCACAGGATAACATCTCGTATGCCTTTAGGTCATTGCTTCTAATGGTCCAGCTATGTATTTTAACCTGTTAAGTTCGTCCAGTCCCATTCTTGTACACACACTCTGTCATCCCTTTATAATAATAAACTGTATCGCCTGCTGAACAATGGGATTTGATACAATCTTGCAAATACCTTTCAGTCAATCCTTAAGGAATTTACACAAATGCCACACTCAAGCCAAAATATAACTAGGTTGCTTAATTATATATAGTATTTTCCAAAAACACATTAAATTGTAATCCGATCAAATGGTAAATAGGATTTAGGGTTTAGGGTTTTCAGGAAGGGAAGGAGAGCTGTGTCCAAATCAGGAAAGCAAAGAAAATCCAGATAGAAATGTAATTATAAATTTCAAATCTAGAAAGCAAATCACTAGTCCTGGGCATTAAATTCATATGGCAGTATCTGTAGTTGTTTTTTGATTTGTTAATTTTGAATTTCCACCATATAAGGGTCTACATTTCAATCAACTAAGAAAGAATCATAATCACTATCTTAAATTTATGTTTATTTTAGATGAATTCAATTAAAGTAGATTAACAATTAATTAAACTAACCTTAATTAGATGTCAGATTAATCAATCCTAGTTTTTAGTGCTTTAATTATATAATCTAGATCCAGTCAGAAATAGGTCAAACTTATTCATCTTTGCAAGAGAACTCTGCAACAGAAGAAAAAGAAGATGAGATAACTCATACAAAACAAAGACTAAGCATAGAAAAACAATACCCTAACGGCAATCCTTGAATCCTTTAGATTTATAAGGTCTTTGGTATTTTACGACAATTGCCATTGGAAAAGCTTTAAGAAGAGTGCAGAAATACAAGAACACAGAAATCTTAAAGGGGGGAATATTGGAGCTTTCAAAATCACTAAACAATTAGTTCTGTCAACTTGTATTCTAAGTTCCCTATATTGCAGATGCTGTGTTTTTCATTGTCCCCAATCTAAATCTAGTTCAAAAGATGACCCAGGAAATAACTTTTCCAAGAAGTGTTCATTGCCTTGGCCAGGATTAAAATAATTTAGATATGTTTAAAACGATGAGGATAGGTTCAATATGCATGGCATCTCTGCTCCAACTTAAAGGCTAAATTTAGCCATTGAAAATCCCAAATTTGCCATTTTAACAGTTCACAGAACTTGTTGATCTCTTTCATCTTTACTGGCATATAAAGAACACCAACAGAAAATCTACAACTCAAGTTAGGGCTAAAACACTGAAGTAAGGTCCATGTACAAATACCGAAAAATTTATTTCAAAGCCCATTTCAGCCCAATAATTAAAATGGGTGGTAAAATCACTTAATTAAAACCCACAACATCATTGGTAAGGCAATTATAAGTGTAATTGATGTTTTAAGAACAGTAATATCCATGCTGTAAAAGTACTCATCTTTTTATCAATATTAAGCATCTTGTTATGCTTAAAGCTAACAACTTTTTTAAAAGCATCTAGGGTAGTGGAATAATAATGGAGTACAGGCTTATTCAACGTTTTTCTTTTTCTTCTTTACATTCAAAATGCTATTAAATTCTGTACTAAACTTTTGTTCTGTTATTTGTCCACATCTTGCACTATAGGGAATACTGACTCATTTTTGTCCTCCATTTTATTAAAATAATTTGACTTGTATGATGTTATTTCCATTTGTACCAGGTTAGTTGGGCAAAGAAGGTCAATTTGATATTTCTTTTCTTCCTCCTGAGGAAGCTTATCCTGCCATTTTATTCATTCACCCTATTCTGCATCATTCTTCCTTTGACCATGTTCCTTCCCGAAGCTGAGCTCCCAGCATGGGTTGTTTGTTACATTCCTGGTGTAATGTCCCTCTTAAGTGTGCTCCCAGCTCCACGTTCATTTCCATTTTTAGTTCCTTACCTTCTATTTGAGAACACTATGTCAGTAACTAAGTTTAATGCCATGATCTCTGGATTATTTCGCCTTGGAAGTTCCTACGAGTGGGTGGTTACAAAAAAGTTGGGAAGATCATCAGAGACAGATTTGGTTGCCTTTGAGAAAGAATCTGAACCTCTAATGCGATCTACTAGTCTCCATAGATCAAACTCAGATTCAGGCATTGAGGAACTAAGCAAACTAGAATTGTCAAAGAAAACTGGGAAGACCAAGAGAAATCGTCTCTTCAGGAAAGAACTTTATCTTGCATTCATTTTGTTGACTGCCTCAGTTAGAAGCTTACTATCTGCCCAAGGAATTCACTTCTACTTCCTCTTGTTTCAAGGGATAAGTTTTCTGGTTGTTGGTCTTGATTTGATTGGAGAGCAGGTAAGTTGAGGTCCAGATTTTGGATTTTATGTGCATACAAATCCTCCTCTCAGATCCTCATTGATAATGGTCAGAATGGCCAAACCTTAAACCCTCCCTGAACACATTGATTTGAGCCTAAGCTGTTCAGTGGTTTTTGGCTCCCAATTAAAGCAAATCAGTTGCTGCTTGACCCCAGACTTGCAGTTCTGTTTGTTTTTGGTGTAAAGACTCATGCCTCATTGTTGTTGCCAAGTCATATGCCTTAAAGTTACATAAAAGTTGTTTCAGTTCCTAATGCCAAAACGTATCCACACTTTGGAAAAAAAAAGGGTTCAACATTCCCGACCTATAAAATGCCAATATACAATTACTTGCCTGCCTGAACTCAAAAGGTGGAGATTGTTAGATTATAACATTTGTTATTCTTTTTCATTCACAAACTGTACAATCACATATAGTTTCATTGTGGCTTTTTCTCTATTGGTATTTCTTATCAGGCAGTGAGGTTTTTGACACACCAGTCACCAAGCATGTTTCATCTTTTCCTATCAATTTTATTGCTTGTCTTTATCATGCTTTAATTTTGTACCTCGTTATGATGAAACTTTGAGCCTTGTCAATGGATGACTCAAAGTTATGCTGGTTTAACAAGCATGTGAGAGGGGATCTCTAGCAATCACAATCGGCTAAGGCTATAAAATACTTCATTTTTTTAACTGATAGTTTGAAAATTCTTTGTTTTTATTTAAATATCATTTTTAGTGATCAAGATAATATCAATTACTTTTTTGTTAATTTTCTAATTTTTTTAATTAATTTATATATGTATTTATTATAATGTTAAACTAAAAGAAGAAAACAGAAAACCTTACAATCATTTTATTAAAAATATTATTTTATTATTAAATACTCTAAAATTAATCCTAAACGACACGTTTGTAAGTTCAGAAATGAAGGGAGTAATAGATTGGTGCTAAGAAAAGGAAAATATAGAATTTTAGCAAAATTCATCTAAATTGAAGGTTGGTTATTTCTTCCTGTTGGCGTAGGAATAAATGCCCCAATTGTTCGACTTGTAAAATAAAATTGGGATAAAATTTATGTGTTAGCTCTTTGTAAAATAAAATGGGATCAAATTGTTGAAAAAACAAGAGATTTATCAAATAATATAATATAACAAATATTGAAGAATTAAGGAGAGTAAAAAAGTTTTTTTTACTATATATTCAACTAACCTACAAATCTAAATATATTTATTATCATCTTAACAATTGCATATTATCTAAGAAGAAAGTCATGAAGTGTAAGGTTTAAGACATGGTCACCAACTTTACAAAGAAAAGAATCTGGAGGCTATATTGACACACTAAAAATATGTTGAAGAAAAAAGTGGTGAGACGAATATATCAACATCATTATTTCGAAAGAAGAAGATTGACATGATCAACAAAATTAATAGTGTTATAAATTTGTGTTTTAGTGATAAATTTGACACATAGACTTTGTTTGAAGCAACATTCACTTCAAAAAAAATTATTAAATAAAAACTAATTTTAAATATCAAAATAATTAGTTATTATATTGATTAAATTATAGACTATTTTATAAGTTAAAAAATTATTGATATCAAAATAATTTATATTATTAATAAAAAATTATAAACTAATTTTTAGATTGATATCTAACTATTAGCTACCAAGGTTTTAGGCACTAACTATTTTATAATCTAAGTTAGTCTCTATTAATATTTTAGAGAATAATTTAGAATCTAAAATATTAGTTGCTACAATCTTGGTAGCTAATTTTGATACTAATTTAGAAATGATTTTATAATTTTTTATTAATTATAAAAATCACTTTATATACTAATAATTTTTTAGTCTTTAAAGTAATATCCAATTTAGTTAATATAGTAATTATTTTTTGTCTTTAAATTTGGTTGTTATTTAATAATTTTTTGTAATAAATTGTATTCGTTCAGAATGACTGTATCAAGAAAGATTGTGTAGCAGCTAGTGGATTTTAACAAGATTCTAGATGATCTAAAGAACTGAAATGAAGCTAGAGGATAAAGATAAAGATTTGATTCTTCTCAATGCTTTGTGTAATACTTTTGAACATTTTAAAGGTGCTTTATTGTTCAGGAAGGAACAAACCATTACTCTGGAGAAGATGGTCACTTTGGTGGATTTGAAGAAGATGAAGAGGTGAGTGCGTGAGATGTGTCTTCAGAAGCAAATGGGATGCAATATTTATAGATGGAGAGAACACATTGTCGCATCTTCAAAACACTAAAAGAGCGATCATGGCCGCCGGAGATGGAGGAAGACTTGCGGGAATGGAGGAGCCAACCACCCACGATTCTCGCAACGTTCTCAAGATTTCACACGACCAGTAGTGCAGAGGCGTGAGTGTTCCCAGCCGTGCGGCTACAATTCAGGGTGGAAGGGGCAACGTCGCGCGATAACCTCGAAGTAGATCCATTCTTTGTCGAACTTCCACGATCTCGTCCAACGTCACTGAAAAACGTTAGGGTTTTACCACATACTCTGTTTTCCTTTTCCGTTTCACAAACTCTGTTTTTTGTTTTTATTTTGCTATATTAGATTCTTTTTTACAACAATCCCCGACATATTGCAAAAGATAAAACATAGAACTAAAGAAAGAAAAGATTATGGGTTCATCTAAGATGTAATGCATCAGATCTGGTATAGCAAACTATATGAACCAGTCTTATATTGATGAACTTAACACATAGTGTAGTTAGTATAGCAAGCTATATGAACCAAGACACTTAGTATGTGTTAGAGGTTTATTAATCACAATACACCCCCCACATTACTTGTTATTGTTGTATTGCGCTACTAGGCCATGCTCGTGCCCGGTATTCATGAGTGCTATAGAGATCTGCCAAGATCTCATGCAAGCGGTCCGACTTGACATTCATATAGATGATTTCATCAAGCATATGCTGCAAATCATACACCACCCATAAGAGATATAAAAATTATTAAAAACTTTATAATTTGTTAAAACTCTTTTACCTCAGAATTTCAACCACAAAGTTTATTCTCTCGATAATACAGTATCTAGTACTTTAACACACATCATAGGAATGGATAAAATTGATAATTCTTCCTACCAAGATGTAAGATTGATCAGAGTTTAGCAATCCTAAATAATGTAACATTATTGTCATAATTTTCTTACGGGGAAGAATGAACTATATTAGAGGAGTTACCAGCGAAGAAGGTGATAAAAGAAAGTAGTTGTTTTATTAGGTTATCTGTAGGAGACAAGATTAGATAATAATGAATATACTATTTTGCTACTTTTATGCAAATAAATGTTACTACTTATTGCTAGTGAATTGTTTTTGGTATGATAGGTAGTATGTACACCAATCTTATCATTTTGGTATTTACAATATTACGAGGTATTTTCCTTGTTTTGATTCTATGAGTTCATTACATTGATTCATGGAGTTATGTTATAAATGTGATTTTATTTCAAGATGACATAAAGGTTTTAATTATTATTTTACTAATCCATTATGAGTGTGTTTGGCAAAATTAATTTATAAGTGATAGCCGATGAGTTAGCAACGGGTTAACAAGTTCATATCTTATAAGTTATGAAATGAAAAACTAACTTGTTGAAATAAAAATATTTAGGGTTTCAATATTTTTTTTAAAGTTGCATTTTTTTTATCTGGATTAGTCATTTTACTTAAATTAGTTTATCTAATTAGTATTAATCAAATCTAGTTTTTATTTATATAATACATTTCTATTACTCAATTTAAATCACTACTGCATTAAGTTTCTCTTTTGCAATTTTTATTGTATGTAATTATAAGAAATAATACGCAAAAAAATAAGGATAATAAAAAATATTAAAATATAACATTAATAAATAAATAAATATAAGCTAACCGAAGTAACTAGTAACTCTTAAAACAAATCACTATTGAATACTTTATTAAACATTTTCATGTAAATCAAACTAATTTATGAACTAGTAAAAAAAACTTTAGGTCCATATATTATTAAAATTTTTATGTTAAATGATTTGATATGAAAAAATTATTTATACTAAGTTTGTGTAAATAGATTTTATTTCATTATATAAATAAATATAACAACACAATCAACTTATTTTGCTCAACGGATCTACAAAACGAAGTTAAATCTTAAATTTGAAAGGTAAGAATATAAGAGCCACCAAATAACAGATATATATCTTGCTATAAATAAAATATAAGATTATTAATATTCAATAATACTAGTTATTTCAAAAATGAGGCATATATTTAAATACCTATTGCACATTTATAGTCATTGAAAACACCCTCCCTGAATACTCCCATTAATAAGGATTGCAAGGAATTCATTAATAAAAATTGTAACTCATGGGTAGCAAAAACAATTCAAAACAAAATTAAGTGTCAATTTGCAAAATACTAAGATGATAGTTTGCACTAAATGATGTCCTGTGGCACAAAACATCAGCATGAATGGTACCAGCAACAAATAAAAACGACTAAAGCCATATATAAAAATTTGGGAAAAACTAAAATCAGGCAGCGCCCTTGCCCTTCTTCTTCTGGAGTTTCTTCATGTAAAATTCCAACTCTTTACCTTCCAAGATGTAGCTGCATAACCCATCAAAAAGGAAACGAATTATGAAAGAGGTTCCTTATAAACATAGTAAACATGATCACAATTCAAGTAATTACCCGTCACATCTGCCACATTGACCAGGGCGAGAGGAAATGCAAGCAAGCAAACGCCCACCGGCAAACTGCTCCTCAATGTGAGCATCAAGCTTGCGATCCTTCTGGCGTTTCTCCAGTTTTCTTTGCACATGGTTACTCTTTTTGGCTTCTTCTGCTGCTGCAGCGTCACCCTCCTGCAGATTACAGAAATAGGCATTAGCTTCTTTACACTTCATGTTCCATACATTTAATCCTATTAGATACAATGGAAAGAATAACAGAAAATGGAACTGACAACGTCTAATTATTTCTCATCAAATAAAGAGCAATAGGTGTTGCGTATGCAGCGATTTGCACCTTCTAGTAACCAGTATCAGATGTGTAACCATAGATTCATAGATAACAAGATAAGTCAAATCCACAGACTGAGAAAATATGTAAAGATAGAATATGATGACTTCAAGACTATATACAAAAATAATTTACTTGTCAGAACATACTATAGTTCAGACACTTTCCAGTGAATCGAAGACCAGAAATAGTGAATTCATTAAGAACAAGAAAACAAACAAATATCAGACCAAAACTTACAAATATTATGAGAGCATACACAGTGAATTAACAATAACATACCGAAAGAGAATAGAAGAGAAGGAGAAAATTCCAAAGTCACATACCTCGGCAGAATCCTTCTTGGCAGCTGTCTTCTTCTTCCTACCAATGTCAAGACCATAGTGCTGAAGATACCACTGTTTGAATGGAGCAGCATCAACCTGAACAATAGCACTTTTGACAAGAGTCTGAGTACGCACAAGCTCATTGTTTGAGGCATTGTATACCACATCAAGTATACGCGTCTTGCGAGTTACAGCTTCACTTCCCCAGGAGTAATTTCCAGTATCCAACCTAAGTGCCCTCCACTTAACATTGCCACCTCTAACACGAATCCTCCTGACTGTCTTGTTGCTTGACAGCTTAGTGTTAGCAGGCTGGCGACCAAGCTCATACCTGTCAGAAACCACCAAAATATCTTTAGAAATTGTTATTAGAGTAGAATATAATGTCTTGGAACAAAATGCCAAAAATTTGCAGTATAATAATCATAAAAGTTGTGAATATGTTCATCAGAATAGATATAACTAATTCTCTGGTTAGAATATACTAAGAAAAATCTAGGGGATATTTAAAATAATGGTAACTAAACAATTTATAAAAAGATTGATGGAAAACTAAATAAATGTAAAGGGCAATGTTCAGTTACACATATTTATCCTAAGAGAAAATATCCTATATTCTGCTAATGGTTGTATCTACTTTCTCTGTTCAATGATTTTGTACTAAAAAATAATGAAACAAAATACTATTCCAATATCCATCTGAGAAGGAGCGAAATTGCTAATGGAAATCATAGACTCTCTGGTTCAATAACCCTTTGATTTGCCTTCTCCTAACAAAACTTAACAATCGATGAACAACTAAACATAGATACACTAGACCCTCAAATAAACACACAATCACATTTCAAAAATCTGCGTATGAAAAAAAATCACATAACCAAATCAATTTTAATTGCAAACCGTCAATTCGAAAACAAGACCAAGCAAAGAATCCAATCATAGTAATCAAAACGAGCAAAAAACCAAAAATATCTCCCAATTCTAGCAACAACATTAGGCAAGTATGCGTACAAAAACAATACAACAAAATTAAAATACACAAATTTTTAAGAACATGACACATAACTAAAACAAACAAGTAATTAAAAAAGCAAAAGGAGCACACACTTTCTCTTCTTCCTCCATGCCTTCTTCTTGCCACCAGTGGCACGCCTCTTGTGCATAGAATCTCTGGAGATACCTGATTCAAAAGAAAAACAAATTCCATTAGAAAATGTGAAATTAGGGTTTGGGTTTGCACTGTCAACCAACAACGAAAGACACGAAGGAAGCTTTCACTGACCCATGTTGTTGAGTTGTGGCGAAGAAGCAACAACAACACACTCTGTATTGTATCTCTCTGCTTCTTGGCTCACTGGAAAAACCCTAATATTTCGCCTTATATATTTCAACACACACGGAACCCTACTTTTTTGCTGATCCACCTCCACTTACCCGGCCCAGAACCAGGCCCAGAATCAGGCCCAATCTTTAGCTCTTTTTAATACAAAAACTAAGAAATAGATAAAACTAAATATCATTTTTATCACATTTAAATTCTATTTTGTGATTTTGATCTTTTTGTTTCCCCTTAATTTTAGTTTTCAGGATTTATAAAATCTGTATCTTTTATCAAATTTTAAATTTTTTCTTACGTTTATTTCTTTTATTTTCTATATCTTAATTAAATTACTTTTATGGTATTTTGAATAATATGTTACATCTAAATTGAATTATACCAAAATAAAATATAATTCAATATAAAAAATTAAATGGAATTAAAATTATTTTTCTTTCTAAAATTTTAACAATGAAAATTGTTAATAAAAAGTTATGAGGTGCATCTTGGTGTAACTATAATTATATATATATATATATATGATTGAAGGTATGATTAGTTTCTAATTTTAATAATTAATATTTTAAATTGATATTTAATTAATTAGGAGTTTAAAAGGAAATTAAGTATAAATTTGATGAATTTCAATTCAAAGTGTCTAGCTCAAATAAATAAAGGATTAATATTTTTACTGTCATTCTATATTTGTTAGTTTTTATAAAAGAGTTAACTTAGAGGAATCTAAATAACAACTTTGTAAATAATAATTTATATTTCAAAAGTGTGCATGATGTTATAGAATTAATCCTGTATGTTTCATGAGATATTGTATTATATGAGTTCTTGATACTTGCTTCGAGGTAATAATTTGAATTCTTATATGTTATGATAAATATAAAATAATAAATCAGTGTGAAAATTTAAATAATAACAAATAACTTAATAATATGTAAATTTATACTATGTGTTAAAAAATATATAGATGTGTTTAGAAGTATCACTACTTATGAGATTCATACACCCCTCTTAAATGGTGTGTTTGTTTCGGATACATGTATCGGATACTGACACACTTGTAAAATACGTATTTGTGAAGTGTCCAATCAAAAAACTATTTGTTAGATTTATAAAAATTCTAACACGATTCTAACACAATTTTAAAAAAAATATATAATTTTTTAAAAACACAAGTATAAATTTTTATTATAAATACAAAAATAAGGAAAGAATAATTTTAAACTAATGAAAAACATTTTTTCAAAAAAAACATACTTTATATTATGCCGATACACCCAATAACACTAGGAGATACGAATAAATGAATATATAGAAAGTTGATATAGAATATAAATTTTTGTAACACAATATCAATAAAATGGTTAGGAAATTATACCAGGAAAACACTTGAGGACAGTAAAAAGCAACAAGAGTTGCTTTCAGTTAGAAGATACCAACAACATGCGGAAAATTTACTAAAATGGTGTAGTTTTTTTAAAATTTACGTAAATAGATATATTCAGAAAAAATTACAGAAATAGACATTTTTTTATCAAAGTTGTCAGTGATGTAAGCAACATAAATTAAATTCATTAATCTTTTTAGTTAAAGTTGACAACTGACAACTTCAGTTTAAATAAAATTGAATTAAAATTGACAATTTTAGTGTATTTTATCTCAATTAAATTTGTCAATTCAATTAACAAATTCACTTGATTTTATTTTTAGGATTTAAACAAATGATAATTAATATTTTAAAAATAAAAATATATAATTAAAAAAATATTTTATAAATAATATCAAAATTTATTTATTTTTATTTAAGAAAATAATATATAAAGTTGAATAATTAAAATGAATATTTTTTACAATAATTTTAAATAAATTGGATTAAAAATATTTGTTTGATAAATTAAAAATATTTAGTATTTTATAAATATTGTTAAAATTAAAAGTACACTTATAAAAATGTGATATAATTTATGTATAAATTTTTAGATTATATAATATATAAAAATATAAATTATATAATATGTAAAAAGTAATAATGTACATGTATTTATATAAAATAAAATAAATTATTGAATATATGTTGTTAAAAGTCAACATTACAAAGGATGATTCTATTGTCTAAATGGACAATTTTCTCTATTGTGACCTTGACAGTAAGAACATTTTTTTGTCATTGTTCTGAATTGATTGATTCATTTCATTATGCAAACAAGTTGTAATTGGTTGTCCCGAGTTTTTACGTCGCATGTGGAATTTTGGTATGAAATTTAGCTCGGTATAAGTAGACCAATAATCCTCATTTCGAACGGGTGAAATTCAACCTGATATGTCTTTCTAACCGTGTGGAGGATGTAAACTGGATCAATGAATTTTGTCATTTATAAATGACAAGAGGAACAAACGGTAATAACACGACGACAAAAAAGTCGAAGAGCTTGGAAATAACCACAATCACCAGTCATTTAATCTAACTGTATATTATTAAGGTCGTCCACCATGTTTGGGAGTGGCTAATTCTTAAACATCATTAAACTTTTTCACAAAACACATAACCCTGTATGATTTTTTTCCATGTAAGATTATAATATATTCTGAATAATAATGACCTGCACGTAACATGGTGTCTATTTTGAAGACTCGTTCAATAAATCATATTTTTGTTTTTTCAAAAGTTGTCTTAAAGCGAAAATTGACAAGGAACAAGTTCCCTTAAGCACAAATTTAATGTATTCCATTAATCATATGATCGTACCTCTTTCTCCAATCATATGCTTGAGTCCATTTCTTTAGTGGTATGCAATCTATCCAAAAAAATATTTGCTTGAACTTAGATCGCATAACTGATAGTTTTATCTGTACTATGGATTGTTTTATCTTCTCATAAAGTAAATGAAAATTAGTTAACTGATAAAAGATCCTAATTATCTGTGAAAGAAAGGTCGTAATTTAGTTTTAACGTACTAATTTTTTAAATTTGTAAACAAAGTTAACTACTTAAAATCTGTTTTAAAAATATTAACAAAAATTAACTAATATTTTTTTATTTTCCCACTATAACTAATGATTAAGTTTAAAGAATAGAAAAATGATTAAGTTTAAAGAATAGAGAATGAGTATGAATATTTTATAAATAGTAAGGAGTAGAATAAAATCTCTAACGATGGAAGAGAGACAGAATGAACTGTTCTCCTCCTTTCAGTGAGATATAGACAATGGACAAAAGAGAGACACAGTTCTTGACCTAACACAGCCTAAGTGTAAGGTGACCATACTTTACTTTAATTATTAAAATGAATATGATTGAAGAATGATATAAGAAAAACGCACAGGTAATATATAATTTTTCCATTCCATTCCTATTGTCAAATCTTCATCTCAATTTTTTAATGGGTATTAAGTTTTTATCGTTCTTTCTCCAATTTTATTCTGCCAGTTGTTATTTCGCCTTTTTTGTGTTTAGTTTTCTTTGCATTTATATATCATTTCTGTTCAGTTGATTTTCCATTTGTATTGTGAAAATCTTCATGTCATTTCTTACGTTTTTTTGGATGCACAGTTTGGTAATGTTAAACATAAATTACCCAAAGTTACTCTCTGAAATTTAAGTTATCTTTAACAGATACTTTATTCAGGATCAATCTCCAAGCAAAACAATAAATAAATAAGTTGATGGTGGGACTTTAATAATCCCAAACGTATTTATTCGTGATGACTTCTCCCACCACCTTGCAATTTTGTTGTACACTAACTTCATCTGTAAGGCAACTTATCCCCTTTATTCTAGGTACTTTCTCTACTCTCACATTATTACAGTTTAAAAAGGAACCACTATTCAAACCACTCTCTTCTCTAGTTCATGAACTTCTCTCATATTTATTTCAATTGTGACATTTCTAGAAATAGAAATTCATTCTCTCTTACTAACTTATCCTTCCAAAATCTAACTAAGAGTTCCACGACAAAAAAAAAGAGAGTAAATAGGAACAACAAACATCACTGATAATTAATTTTGAATCGAACTCCAGTTTCCTAGAAAAATGAAACAAAACCTGTCCCAAATCAAGTTTCATCATAATTTCCAAATGTCCACAAATAATAATAAGAAAGCAGACTCTAGAAATTAGATGAATTTTCATAATGTTTATGCCTTGCTGTCGACATTCATGGGTTGGGCATCCTTCGACTCTGCTTTCTGTATGATAAACATTAAACAAATACGGTACATTAGAAAATGCACGATACAAACAAAAAATGGAACCAGAAACTTTATCCCACTAATCACAAACTTGAACAATGTAACAAATCTTAGATATATGTTGTTTTTAATTGAGTTAATTTTATTAGCACTCACAAACAAGTGACTTGGTGACACATGAAAATTTATAATATGTATCGACTAGCCACATAATTATTGATACACGTGGATGAATAATAATGTTCAAACAAGCACAAGCCGAAGGTTAACAGGGCTAACAAAAACTATCTCTAAAACAGTTTAAAGTCGTCTACTTTTCATAAACACGCATAAATATATTATAAAGAACATAAAACAATACATAAGCATTTTATTCAACAAATGATTACATGCAATTTTCCTATATACAATTAGAACCTATTAACACTATTTAACAGGATTAGTCCCTTAAAACTGAATACATGAGAGAAAACTTTTAACTTCTTTGCTTTACACCGTGAGGGATATTCAGGTTATTGAGATGAAAAAATGACAAATTCGCATTGGTTTAATGTATGAAACTGTATAGCTTGGAGAGAGATTCTAACTCAAATATTAGAATGTGTAGACCAGATACAGAAAACTCACAAGGGTATATATATAAGAAACTAGAGACACGGAATACTCACGTTATTGTCCAAAGAATCTAGCTTATGCAGTTTGTTGAACATATTTCCATAAAATTTTGCCTGCTTTTTGTTGTATTCCTTCATCTTTTCCTTCAAGGTCTTGTACTCAAGCTTGACTTCCCTGGTTATATATCAAAAGCAAATATATTAGTGCCTTTATAATAAAAATCACTCCAGCTAAAAAAACGATAAACCATTCAAAATACAAATAGATGATATTTGAAGTTTTAAACCGGTTCAGAAACTACCTTCCTATCATAGCGAACAATAGTGATACAATAATTAAAATACGGACAAAGATTCGTATACTATCAGCTATTCATAAATATTACTCTAATAAATATTATCTTTAAGTAATTTAAGGTAATTACAAAATTTAGCAACTTTTAATCAATTATTTCAGTTAAATCCATCAAATTATCTACCTATTGTCAGGGTCGAGCTCAAGCGCTTTCTTAATATCAATTTCAGCCAAATCTAAATCAGCCAACTGGATGTATGCCTGGGCCCTTCTATATAGAGCCTTCACGTTAGTGCTCTCAAGTTCCAGTACCTGCGGGTCCAAATCAAAAAACAGTTTTCACTTTTGTAATTTTTACCATAATTATCATATGGGAATACTGCAGCTGAGTCACACCTTTGTGCACAATTTCTCTGCTTGTTTGTAATCTTTTAGCTTCAACTTGCATGCTGCATTATTTAGATTACAGGCAACCTTCAAGGTCTTGGAGCTCTTCTTCTCCTCTTCACTGAAGGAGGTATCGTACTCTATGAACTTTACAGCCTGTGACAACAAGAACATGTCTCAGAAGCTGCATAGAAATGGAAGAGAATAAATGGTGAATAAGTATTTAAGTAATCTTCAATTACCTTTTCATATCTTTTAGAAGCTTTTGCATATTTACCAGCTTTAAATAATGCATTTCCTTCTTCTTTCTTATTACCAGCACCCTCAATCTTCTCTGGTGTGTTCATGTCCCATGACTCCTTTTCCTGAAAGGAGGCAACAAAATTAATTATTATTATAAGGTAGAGAACTTCAACGAACATCTGACACTCAGATTGCTCATGATAATTCACTTCAATACAAGCAACAGAAATTAATTATAGGAATAAAAACAAGCTCAAAGAAAAGCATGTAAAATTGGAATTTGAAAGAAAAGCGAGCAGAGCAACAATGCTTTTGTTTTTTCATCAGTCTCTTAATCTTGTGAATTTTTTTATTACAACTGCATGGTGGCTAGCATTCCTATCCAATAATTTATATCAACAAAATTGAAACACAAGATGAATGCAGAATTGCAAATCATTGATTGTTTATTAACTTACCTTCTCAAACGATACTAGCTCAACCTCGTAATACAAAGTGGAGTTAGAAGGAACCACAGCAAGTTCCTGTTGAGACTCTGATGAGCCAAAACCATACTCAGGCGCAATAGTTAACAAAGCCACCTCACCCTTCTTCATAGTCAAAACAGCTCTGTCAAGCCCATCAATTACTTGTTCTGCTCAATCCATAAAACACTCACATTAGCTAGCATAATAAATAATTTAGTGGAAAACGGGAGAAACATTGAGACATTTTTCTAGTTACCCTCATCGGTTTTGAATTCAAACAGCTCCCCTTCATCATCATGACCCTTCTTCAAAAACAAAGTACCATCTTGCAGCTTACCAATTACTTTCACTACAAGAATGCAAAAACGGGTAAGGAAACATCAGAACCATGTTTTAAATCCATAAACAATGACATTAAGAATTACAAGTATTTACATTTCACAACTGCCCCCTCATTTGGACGCTCATACCCTTCCCCTTCCTTGAGGATCTTCTTAATGACCTTCTTGTCATCAGTTACATCTGACACAGTCTTCCAAGAAACTAACTCAAGAGTAATCTCCAATGATGCATTTGGTGAAACTGCACCTTCGTCACCATGTGCTGGCTTACCCTTTTCACCAAATCCATCTACAAAACATACAAATAAATGCATAAAAATTTGAACAAAAGCAAATAATGGTTTTCCAATAGGTACCAAAACTCAGCAGACAACTTACATTGAGGCTTCACACTCAAAATCACTTTCTCTCCCTTCTTCATGGTTTTAACAGCCTTTGACAAAGCAGGACAAAAATAACCTGTAATAGAGTAAACATTAATCTCACAATTTATAACATGAAGGGCGTAACAAAATTAGTAGGCACTGACCATCTTCGACTGTGAACTCCACTCCATCAGATTTTGCTACTAGAGTCCCATCTTCAAGACATGCTTCGTAATTCACTGCAACAGCAAGATTGCATTTAATAGTCAATATAAAATTGAATGATGCAACTATAGAAAATTAAATATTTAACAAATATGTTCCATACTTCATACCTAAAACTTCATCAAGATCCTTGGGATTCTCCCATTTTTCCCCCTCTGTGACTATCTTCTTAAATAAACCTCCATCTTTACATATGTCCTTCACACTAGTCCAAGACAATAGCTCCACGTCAAATTGAAGAGTTGCATTGGGGGGAATAGTTGGAGGAGAACCAGATTCACCGTATGCTAGCTCGGCTGGGATGGTAAAAAGGGCATTTTCACCTTTCTTCATCGTTACAATACCTTGATCCCATCCTTTAATAACTTGCCCTGCATTTGCGAGACACCATTTACATCAAAACATAGTGTATTCCAAAATTTCAATCAAAATATAATATTTTGTTTTGAAAAGTAAAGTGTAAGCAAACATATAGAATTCATTCAACTAACTCATTAATATTCATCCATACCCTCAAATCATTATTATCCATTCAACAGTAATTTCACAAATTGATCATCACAACTACAACCTCATTTAAGCACCTCACTCACACACTGAAATGCTAATAGCTAAGTCCCCACTTCATAGCAAATCAAACAGCCGATTCCAATACATTAAATCACAGCACCCACAATCCTCAAAATATAAAGAAACTCACCTTGTCCAAGGGTGAAACCGAAAGGAGTTCCCCTATCTCTGCTGGAATCAAACTTAGTACCATCAAGCAACGTCCCAGTGTAGTGAACTACAAAAAAATAAAATTCAATAAATCATTAAGAAATTAATAGAAAAACAAAGCAAACAAGAAATTCGAACAAGCTAAGAAAGAAGAGTGTCAAGTTACACACTCTCTAACACAATCTTTAACATAATTAAGTCATTCTTTTGTAGTCCTTACTTTAAAACAAAATTAACTAAATCACAAAAATTGTGATTAAAATCCATTAAATATCTCACCAGATAAATTTCTACCCATAACAAACAGTTATACGACTAGCATTTCTCATTCCGATTATATAGATGCAACAAAATGCTAATGAAAATGTAGAAGATATGAAAATGAAATAAAAAATCATGCAAAACAAAAACAAACCAGAACAAACTGCAAGTGAAAAAAAATTAAAAGTCACAAAATTACAAGTAAAATTAGTTAAATAACGTAATTCTGATAAATTTCAGCCAATTTTTAATTTACAAAAAATAATTAAAATATTGTTGTTGCCAGCATTTATCGACCTCATCTTAGAAATGAAAATGTAAAGAATAAATGAAAACGAAATTAAAATTAAAGCAAAACAAACCTAGACAAGAAATTAAAACAAAATCAGCCAGAAGAGTGGATAGTCAGACAAAACACAGCCTTGGTAACAATCAAGGCGCTCTTCGGTCTTTACGTAGAATAATTTTATTTTTTTTCAAAAATCACAAAATCAAAAGTAATATCTCACTAAATAACGTAATTCCCGAAAAAATCCACTAAAACAAAATTACATCAAACAGTTAAGAGAGTGTAGATGCAACCTTTCCTAAAGCCGAGCACAGAAAAGTAAATGAAATTGTAACAAAATGTAAATAAAAATGAAATGAAAATATAACCAAAGAGAATCAGGCAAGTCCATGTTTGGACAAATTTCTCGTATCAGTCAAGATTACCTTAGAAATAAGCTAATGTAATATATAAAAAGCTCTTTTAGTGTACCTTCTCTAAACTTTTAACTTGACCATAAGCTAATTTTTAGACTAATGAAGAGGTCCATCTCACTTTTTTTCTCTCATTTCTTCTTTGTAGAAGTAACTATTTAAAAAAAAAAAAACTTAATTCCTATCTGATCATCACAAAATCCAAACAAAACCCAAACTCATATATTATGGCAAATGGTAATGAGATCTCCAACACTTATCTTTCCTTCTAAGAAGTTATAGTAAAATATCCAGACAATAATCTAAACAACACAAAATGTTTGAATTAGGAGAGTTATCACGCCCAATATGAAATGTACAGCAACAGTGTCTTGCACATGTTAATTAATTAATTTCTGAAAGAAAAAAACGTGTAGTACCTTGAACCTCGTCACCAACTTCAGGAGTATTCCATCCTTCCCCTTCCTTTAGGAGTTTCTTCTTCAAGCCCTGTTGCCCAATTTCCTTCTCCTCGCCGACCTTGAGGACGGGAGTTTCGAGGTCGCCGCCGTCGCCGCCGAAGTTGAAGTCGTCGTTCATGGAATCCGCCGGCGGCATGTCAAAATCGTCGTCCATGTGGAAATGTGAGAATGCGGAGAGAAAATGTGAGAGTGGTTTAGAATTGAGAGAGAAGCAAAGTAGCGAATAGCAAAAGGGCAAAGTGAAAAAAAGGGTTTAAAAGGGAAGTGAGAAGGGAAGAGGTTCCAGAGAGTTCTACAGGGAGCGTTTGGGAGTGCGTGGGTAGTTTCGAGAATCCAGGGTTTAGATGGTTCCAGATTTGTCTAACTATACCTTCTTCTTTTATTTTTATTTTCATAGAAACTTTTTCTTGCAACAAATTAAATTGTTTTTATCTTATATTTTAAAAAATAAAAATAACGTACTATTTTTAAATGATTTTATGATATTTTACTATTAGTCTTAGCTGTAAATGTTTATTACAGTTAAAAATCTTGAATACAATACTCAATAATCAATCCATAATATTAAAGTTATTTATTTTATAATGAATTTTTAAGAATATATTTTTAAAAAAAATTAAGAAAAACTTTCTTTTAATAATTACAGCAATTTTTTTTATTATCATAATAAAAAGGTGAACACATGCACATATCAGTATGTGTTTCACTAGTACTTAGTATTGGATTTCATTGAAATCATAGTTTCTTTGATAAAATTGTTGAAGTTTTTTGTTTGGTTCCAATTATTAAAGGGGTTTAGTGTAATATTTTTACAAATATCTCAAAATGAACAAAAAAATATTTTTTTTCTGTAAATAAGTAAAAAATTAAACTTTCTAAACTTAAACTAGTCAATCACAAATATCCTTTAAAAAAAATTAAGTATACGATTTCAATTAGAAATGGCATATCCAATATACGGTTTAGAATTTAAAATTATTTATTCTGTCAGGTTTAAAAATAAATTTAAAATTTTATATTTCATATTTTTTAATTAAAATCGTGCATTAATGTTTTTTAATATAATAGTAATACATAAAATTAAAAGAAAAATTAAAAAAATTGAAATTTGTATAATTTATATTAAACTTATATTTAAAATTGTATAATATACGTTTTTAATATATAATGATAAACCTGATAAGCTAATTACGTAAAACCTAAAGGTAAATGAACTATCTATGAGATCTTGTCCTCCACATATATCTTATTCGTTGTCTCAATGGATATCTCACTGGAGGTAGGCTATCATCATCATTGTTTTTTTTTCGTTGTCTTTAGATGAAATAACAAATCCCATTGAAGGCATTGTGGTTCTTCCACTTGCAATCATATGTCATACCGTAACAAAATATCTGCATGATAACTAATAGAGAAAAAGTCATTTTATTAGCATTAAAAATTATAGAAGTTGTTTGGGAAGGACATGGTCTCCTATCAATATATTGCATATGCCATATTGCTTCTAACTTCAATAAGAAGTTCAAGAATGCCGAGGCGAAGAGATAATTGATAAACATGGGTATTTATCTTAATTTAGTTTACTTATGTTGATTATTCTTGTTGCAACACAATGACTTTAAATCATTTCATTTTTTACATTCTCACAGATTACGAAATGAAACAACCAACTCTTCAGGAAAAGTTGTTGACTCTCACAATTTCAACAAGTTTTTGCCTGGATAGATCAAATACCTTTAGAAAAATGAACACATACATATGACAGAGGCATAAGTTATGGCCACATGACAACAAATTTAGTTGAGTGCATGAACTAGAGAGCACAATCGTTACCCATATGTGCTCTTGTGAAGACAACTTATGAAAGAACCAAATCTTGGTTTGTTGAACGAGGGACGAAGATAGAGTGCACATTACGAGCTGACCATCAATATCTGAAAGATATTACTGTCTTATTACGAAAAAATGAACAACAGTCTGTTATGTGTCATGTCCAAAAGCTACCCACTGTCTGACTTAATGACTGGTGATGTGATTATAGGGAGTTTTAAGCTCTTTGGCTTCCCTATGCTCATGTTATCGTTGTTTGTTCGACATGTTATTTACAACTAACAACATTTATAGTCTACACTATATTTGTAGACTTACGAAGTTAAATTTTATCCAGTTCGAAATCAAGATTATTGGTCTACTTATCTGGAATTGCATTTCATCCCGAACCTCCACATGCACCATAAGTGATGGTAAATTCATGAAGCTCTTCTTAGAATCATGTGAAAAAATGGTGCGGAAGCCATGGATGTGTATGTGCAAGATCCTCCTAGGAGCTATGGTGATCTTGAAGGTGCATGATATGTATGG
>Ga0123342_1000120_pt1 | contig 94704 bp, 55 predicted proteins | sample Turbeawhitnodule_FD_89960 | JGI IMG/M metagenome (GOLD analysis project Ga0123342, IMG submission 89960) | Root nodule microbial communities of legume samples collected from Mexico - Turtle bean Mexico white nodule | ecosystem: Host-associated > Plants > Roots > Nodule | place: Mexico: Nepantla...
CAAAGTTTGTACATAAACAACAATACAAAAAATAAAGCAACAACATAACCCATGTCAATGATATAAGGCACGACATCTCCACAAAGGTATGTTGGTTCCTTGCTCCTCCCCACCAACATCTGAAATAGAACACAAATTATTTATGCATATATTTATTTTGGCCATAACCATACCATTATTTTGCTCGGTTCCAAACACAAACCTCTAATCATGATCATTATTTCTATTATTCTCCGTCCTTTCGCCTTTTTCAGGAAACTTCATTTAGTTTGAAACGAAACTCATTTTTCATAAAAATAATTCTAAAATATTTGTCACGTTTAATTTTCATACCAATAAAGTTTCAATAATAATAGTAAGTGTGTCATCTCTCTATCATAATTTTTTATATTTAACTACATCTCTTAACTTTTGCTTATGGATATGTTATGTTCTGTACATAGGATATTTTGAAAGGTTCATCTCTTGTATTGCTTTGTTTAACTTATTTTTAACTGTATATATATCTATATAAAGTTAGGATTAGTTTATAAGTGTAAAACTTAGTTAAATTATGCATTCATAGTTTTTTTATACAGTTTAAATTTAAATAATTCAGCATTTGAAGTTTTTTTATATCATCTTCATTACATATCTATAAAAAATAATATAATTTAAATTTTTACAAATATGCTATTTATTAATAAAATTTATAACTTATAAATATCATATTATCCATTAAAATTAAGTGATATAATAAAATTTTAAACAATTTTGAAATTGTATTAAAATTTGTATAATTATATAACTAATAATAATATAAAATTTAATATTTGTGTTAAATAAATTTGTATTTATTAAAATATAATTTGATTAAGTTTTAGCATAGATAACAACATATCTAGGTTATAACAAAATAGTTTTGATCTCAATCTATACAACCGAGCACATAATGTTATTAAACTGCCCTTTGTCAATTTTATAATAAAAAATATATTTTTATAATCCATCTCGTATTTTAGATAAAATTTATGTCGTTTTAATTTTTAAAATTTTCTATCACTATAATAACAACTGTTATTGGATAAACAATAAACATGTTTAAAAATATAGTAATTCTTTTATCTGTAACCAATTATCTACCTTTTATATACTTATTTTTTTCTTAATTATATTTTAAAATTTTAATATTTTAAACTTCAAAATTAGCATTATTATGTTATGTATATAACGATGAAGGAAAAAATCATTACTGCATTATATAATTTTATTTTTTTTCATGCAAATATACAATTCTGTATTGTTTCTTTAACATTGCTTTCATTTAAACTATAGATTACACACGAAATAAAAATAAAAATACATGCATACATTTTATTTAAATAACAACATAAGACAAAAATTAATATAAATATTAAATTTTAATTCACTCAAACTACTAAGGCTAAAATTCATATCTGTTTCTGTTTCGAAATTTTTGGGCCAGGCAAAGGGGAATAACACCTTTGCCAACTAACATTCAAGCAAGCCCATAATTTTTGTAATTGATCAATTGAGCCATCACATTTCACATTTCACTTTGTACGTGACGTTCAAGAACTATTTTGTTTATTTGTATAAATTTTTATATTTCAATGCAGCTAAATATAGAAATAAAATTACAATTAAGCAAATAAACTTCAAATGATTTGTGTTTAGGGTTGAAGAACAGTGACTTTCTTTTGGCATGATATTGTAGGTGAGAAATTTTGTTGTGTATTAGTTTTGTGTTTTGTAACGGTATTTGTAGTCTGTGGTTGTAGTAGGGTTTGTTTTGTGTGTATTGTTTAGATTAAAGTCTGGTTATATGAATCTGGGTAGGGTAGCAAGAGTTGACCGTTGGTGTAGTTTGTCATTCTTATCCTTTGAGATTTAAATTGAAAGTTTGTAGAGTATGTATGATCAGGTATTGAAAAAATTAACTTTGACTATTTTAAGTATAAGGGTTGTGATATCTTTAAAGTGTTTATATAAAGATTGACACACCCTAAAATGTTTTATTTTATTTTATTTATTTTTTATTGATAAAAAAATAAACTTCAACTAATTGTTATAGATGATTCAAATGAATTTGTAATTAAAAGTTTGTTGATGATTATAAACAGCTACATCATTCTAGAAAGGGTACACAAAGTTGCCAAATTGGAATTTCCACAAAGCAGGGCTATGTCTAGGAAATTTATGGCACAAAATCGGATTCATATGGAGCGCCACACAAGTTCTTAATCTTTATTTCATTCTTTTATTGTTTTTAGTTGTAAAAACTATTGATAAACCTTTATATTTTAACACTTTTAATATTTCCCTTTTAACGGATAATATAAACTAGTTCATTTGATTTATCATGCAATGCAATTGATCTTCAATAATATTTAAATAATTAGTATTTTTAAAAACTTTTTTCAGTTGTAATTAACAACATTTACAAATATTCCTAGTAATGCTTTACATGGGATGCATGCTTGAAAAAAAAAATATAATCTTTTATGATATGATAAATTTCATAAAAATATTGTATATTGGAGAAAGATCGTCAGTTTATTATTTTTCTTTCATTTATAATCTTATTGTTTTCTTGCTTTGTACAATCATAATTATATTTATACAACTTTGGTGGTTTTTGTAAGGCTTAAGGTATAGGGTGACTTTTTTTTGTTAAGAATTTTTATCATACTTACATGTAGATTCTTACCGTATGAAATATGATTTTTTATAAGAATTTAAGTATTTCTTAAATACTTTAATTTTTTCAATTTTTTATTACTGATTAAAGAAAACTATTCATTTACCATTAAACAAGAAACTTTTAGAAATTAGAAAGAACTGGAAGAAAAAGGAAAAGGTAATAATTAAAGACAGAATTGAAACTTGTTTAAATGTAAAGAAATAAATAAAAGAAAAAGTTTAACCACCCAATTTTTTTGACCTAGTCTATCATATGAAGTCAAACCAAAGAAGCAAACTACTATACTGATCAGATACAGAAATAATATTGTGGGGACCAGAAACAGATAAAAGGTGATAAATGGTTCTCTTCACCACAACAGATAAAAGACTTAGTTTTAGGTGAAAGATGGTAGGCTCCCAGAAACTTCTACTCCCATTCTTTTTGTTCTTCACTTTGGTCCATGGATACTCAAAAGGAGGAAGATATTTAATAAAAGAAATTCTTTTTTTTCTTTTCTTTTCTTCTGTTAGTATCTATATTCTAAACTATGTTTCATGAAATAGTTATCAAAGTTGGGATAAGATTTCATGATTGGTTGTCCCACCACCACCTACATTCAAGAATAGAACCATTACAGGTGGAGTCTAATGAGGAAAAAGTGATGAGGTAACTATTGTTCCAATCAAAACCAAGAATGTGTTATTTTCACACTATTGGACCTACAAAAACTCATACACCTACTACACTCTTTAACTAACATATATTCATTCTATAATTCTTGCATTCTTACATTCTTTAACTTTTACATTCTTTACCTAAAGAAACATTCTTACATTTAAACAATTGCGTGAAAATACTATCATATATGTGTTTTCTTTAGATGATGGACTTCTAATTTTTTTTTTCCAGAATAGACTACAAACACAATCAACTCAAATGGAGCGTTCAAAAAATATTTGAGAATCTACAAAATACTTTTTAAATTCTACACGAAATTAACTTTATTAAAAATAAATTAAACTTTTCATAAATAGTATGGAGTTACATGAAAAATGTATGGACGTGCAGGAAGAAAATACCTAATGGGTCATCTTAGTATAACGCATGTCAATTCTTCATGCACTTTTATAGTTATCATTACACTTTCATATTTTTTTTCCTACACCTCCATAAAGTCAGCAAAATGACCATTATACCCTTAAATAAATTAAAGTAACCTACACTACTCTTCCTCACAGTCTCACCTCTTTTTCTTTCTCTTATACACGCACATCTTTTCTTTTTTCCATCTTTTAAATTGTATAATTCAAAATATTTTTTAAAATTAAATAATTTTTTTTATCTAATCTGTGGGATGACAGAGAAAAAAATATGGAAGTGTAGGAAGAAATGACCGCATTAAGCCCAAAATATCAAGCTCCACATGCATATGCTTTCATAGGTAAATAGTAAAATATAGAGGTGTCTGAAGTAAAGTTATCCTATCCTTACATCAAGATAAAGCAGCACGAAGTTTTGGGCTTCATATAACTAAATGGTACATTTGTTACTCTTATAAACACCCATCAACACATTAATGTATACATTAACAATTAACTTACACCTTGGAATATAGTTTGCAAGTTCACTCATCTAACACAACAATTAAGCCTCTTCACAGTATCAGTAAAACTCAACAAATCTTGAAACTTAATCTATTAAAGACATCATCATCCATGAGTTAATATATAATTGGTAGTCCATCTCAAACTCATAAACAACACTCTTGTATACAAATATTCTAAAATGTAAATATATACTTTTGCCATTCATCTATATAATAAACAAATAACTAATTCATATGAGACTAATAAAGCAACTAAATTTGTTTAAATTATATCCTTAAGTTTTAATATAAACTATATTTTATAATAAATTAAGGGTATAATTTTTTTTCATAAATTAATACATTCGAATGTCACAATAAATAGATTCATAATTTTGTCAGAATTATCATAGTTTAGTGACGATTTTTATAAAAGCAATAGGGTGACATGATTTTAACTGGTAATTTTTTTTTATTTTGTATGATGTCTCTCAATTTTTAACTGCTCTTTAATTTTTAAATATTTTATTTTATTTTCTAAATTAAAGTTTCACATATTTTTTAAAAGGCAATGTAATACAAGTAAATTTTCTAATAAAATAGAAATGTTACGAAAAGCAATCTCTTCATTTGAAAAGAAAAATCACTAATCATAAATCAACATCAGAACATGGACAGATATACAAATTTTTTTTTTTTTTTAATCTCATTAATTTCATTTTCAATTTTAATACACAATCTTCCTTCATAAAATAAAGAGGAAAGGTTGACAGTGAGTTCTTATGGAAAGGCAACAATTATAAAACTTTTTATTACATAAAGAAAATGAAAGATAACAACTACGTGATCCAATACTATTGAACGATTATGAACAGAGAAAAAAAAACTACAAAATTAAGAGTTCAAAATAATTAACTTTTGAAAACCTTTCCGACAAATTATTTCGTTTAGAATTAAAATATGTAAAAAAACGACCTGACAAAATGTACTAAAATGTAAAAAAAAAATTATCTAACGCCAATCAGATTGTTGTAATTACTACTTTTTGCAATATATAATAAATATAACTTGTGTTGTATCACAAAAGTGAGTAAGAGAATTGGAGAAGATCTTGAATTGGTTGTAGTCAAGCAATATTTTCTAGTTTATCAAATTTGTATGAACTCAAATAAAGAGTTTTGGTTAAATTATAACATATATTTATACATTGCTAATAAAAAATAATTTATTCATACATTTCACAGTATTTATTAGCATGAGAACATTATTCCTTTTATTTTCACATTTTTATTGGGAATTATATAAAAATTGTTTTACATGTTCAAATATTTGTACAGTATTTTTTTATCTTTCCAATGTAAAAATTTTAATAAACAAGAAAAAAAAATTATGAATTTAAAGATGTATTGATCTGTTATTGTTCAATTTTGTATAGAAATATCATGAAATAGAACTGAATTTGTAAAAAGGAAAGGGTAATTAACAAATAAGTTTAAAGGAGAATATGGTGAGACATTTACTAAGGCTATTGAAGAAAAGGAGAATGTAGGTTAGACGCTGCTTTTTTTTTTTTTTAAGGTTCAACGCAAATACAGGGTTGGAGACCAAATGACAAATTGATGGCTAATGAAAGCAACCTTAAGAGTTATGTTTGGGTGGAGGGGAACATTTTACCTTTTCTTTTTCATTCTTTTTACTTATGTTAAACCTATTTTTTTCATTTTAATAAATGTGTTAAAGATTCTGAATAAAATGTTTTCTTTTTTTTCTGTTTCAACATTTATTAGCTAGCACTGGCCGTTTCTTTAGATCCAAGCATAGAAGCTGTTGTTCCCTCTTTATTTTTTGGTTCTTAATTGTTGTTCCCTCTTTGTGTTTGTGAAGAAACATGAAAAACTATGAATGAACATGCGAGAAGGGAAAGAAAAAGTTGTTGGACACGTGGGGGTGAGGTGTTGAATGGAGAAGAAACGAAGTGTAATATGATACAGTAGGTGGTCCAATAGAAAGAATTATGGGTTTTTTGTTGTTGTTGAATGTGTATTAAACAAAACAAAAATAAGGTTGATTTTGTGTCCCCGAGACCGGAGCGCATTATGATTTGAGCATTTTAAAAAGTGATTAGGAGATTCACACTTGTCACATTGTTCCACAATTCTGATTCTTTCTGTTATGCTTTGCTCCCTCTCATTGATAACATCTTTTTTCACCACTGTCACTGTGCTCCCTCCCCTCTTCATTGCTTTCTTCCTCCAATTTATACTCATGTCTACCATTTCAGAATCTCTTTCTTTTCAGAACACAACAACTATGCTTTAAACTTCAAATTCTGTAAAAACTATTTAAAACTTCTATTACCACACTATCCCTCTGTTAAATCATTCATGGTCTAGGTTTGAAGGACAGAGAAAGGATAATATTGAGAAGTAGTTTGAAATTAATAATTGAAGAGAATTAGTACTTAAATATTTAGAGTTATTTAAAAAGATGGTAGAAGTTTTTTGCATGAAAGAAAATGGCATTAGCAATAAGGTTGTTTGATGTGTAGTGGAATGGTTGAAAAGGAAAAGAGAGGAAGGTTGTCTGGTAGTAAGTTAGGGGTAATAAATGCGCACAACTTCTCTTCATAAGTATGTTGTGGTGTGGTTGATGGTTTTTCTGCTATTCACAGAACCTTTCAAGATACCTACATCAATATGTTTCTGAACACACAGCAGTTTATGTAGCATCACCAGTTCCAATGCCTTTATATATTTTGTCTCTCCAATCAAGGTCACTCATGCGCAACACGTTCATTATATCCATTGAACATTGATTATTGGATATTACATGTATGTACAAGGTTTCAGATATCGATGTTCTCTTGTCCACCCCATCAATTCTCTGCACCACTCCATGTTCATTCCCTCTAACACTCACTACTATATTCTTCCCTCCTTACCACAATCTTAATTTAAATCACCACTCATGAATGATTAAATTTATTTTTAACCTTCTAATTAATATTTCAAATTTTAAATAACTCTAATGTAGTAAAAGTTTGTACTACTAATCGAGGTTATAACCAATACTGTGACAATATTAAGAGGGTTGATGCAAAAATAATGAAAAGTTCAATTGAATAAACACACGTCAGTGGAAAGATGCCAAGTTGGAGTTTTGTTATTGACACATGTAGCTGTCGGCTACCATGACAACATTTGAGGTCTAGCAAGCAATTACATGGAAAAAAGAAAAAGTGGAGTGTGGGAAGTGGCTCTGCTGCAGAGGAAGTCTTGATTCTACGAATAGGACCATCATCTCTTTCTTCGTTTATTTAAACCCTTAAGGTGGCGGCTTGGTGTGTCATCATCATCATCTTGCTACTTCCTTAATACCACAATGGGAAAACACTCTAGCTCTTCTTCCTCCTCAATTAGCAGCAGCAGCAACAACCACCGCCACCTTCTCATTTCAACTGCATCCTCTCTCACACAAGAACTTCCCACTGATCTTAGCCTTGGACTCAGCATTTCCGCCACTCATCATGTTGGCTCTTCTATTTCAAGGTTTGTGTTATGCTACTACTTAGGTATGCTCAAATCACGAGTGAGTTGAAGACTAATTATATCATGTGTGTTGATTTGATGATGTAGGGGGCATTGGCAACAACCACACCACCCTCTTGTGAACATTTCACAAGCTGCTGAAGTGAATGATTGCAACGATCATAGCAGCTTGTTTGTGAAGGTCTACATGGAAGGCATTCCAATAGGAAGGAAGCTCAATATACTTGCTCATGGAGGCTATTATGAGTTAGTGAAGACTCTTGAACACATGTTCGACACTACCATTCTTTGTAAGTCTGTTCCCCTTTATCAATTCAAATTCTTTTATTTTTAGTTTATAATTGTTGTAAATGATCAAATTAAGACTTACCCTTTTTAATTTTAAGTCCATAAGAATGTGTTGAAAGGAGTGTAAGAAGTAGTGTTAATATTTATCAGTGGAATATTGTCGCTTGTTAACAGGGGGGACAGAGATGAATGGAGTGCAACCTGAGAGATGCCATGTACTAACATACGAAGATGAAGAAGGGGATTTGGTCATGGTTGGAGATGTTCCTTGGGAGTAAGTTATTGATTCTTTTTTGTCTGTGAGAAACAAATGCATTATACATTATATATTCCATTCTGTGTATTAATGGTCTTGTTCTTTCGATTGTGTAGGATGTTCTTATCCACAGTAAAGAGATTGAAGATCACAAGGGTAGACACATTCGGGTGCTAAGTGTGCACACACACACTACCAGAGATTTCCAATTTTGTCCTCTAGAGTGAGACTCTACTGTGGTGGCTGATCAGTTTAGAAAATCTTAGTTTACTTAGTGAAGTATGCTCAAATAGATGTATATGCATAGCTCACTCTGCTCTTTCTTTGAAGATAATGGAAAAGAATGGTGTTGTATATTCTAATCCCTTCTGGGCTACTAGTTTTCTTTTCTTTCTACAACTCAACTTCTAATTAACCATTAATTTTCCCTCAATTTTTAAGACACCCCAATGAAAAAAATAATAATATTAACATGTTGGTCCTATGCACTATGCCAGAGTCTTTCTGGTATTTGCCTGCACATAGAGTAATGTTACATTGGGGGGCAGAGCAGAACAAGTAGTCTAAAGATTACAAAAGCATTGAACACTTAATATTATCAAAACTATTGTACTGCAGATTTAACAAGAAAGTTTAGGAAACAAATAAATAACATGTCAATTCTTTTGATCTTTGAGAAATAGAAGTCATGTAAGGTACTTTGGCCCTATTCCATACTGCATATAAAAACAAGAGGATTTGTAGCTACGTATTGCTCATATATTTAAATAAACAGCATATTCATATGGTGAATATTTTGTTTCGTGTAAGTTTAAGTGAAATGTGGATATATAATTTATATTTGAATAAATCTTTTATATCTAAAAAGTGGATCTGTATAATGTCTAAAGAAACATTGTTAAAAGATGAAGTTAATTATGCTGAGTTTGTAGTTAATTTTAGATGCACCAAAACAACTATAAGAGGATCTCCAATTCAAATATAGAACCTTCTTGTAAAGCCTGAATTAACCCAAAATTAATATTACCCTATTAGATAATTTTTAAGATTCTCTTTTAAGTTTTGTTCAGTGAGTCTTATGAAAAACATACTTCTATAATATTTTATTTGCACTTCAGTTTTTATACTTTACAAAATTAATTTAATTATTATAATTAAAATATAGTTTATTGGGAATACCCAATATGACCTTGAATTTAATTACCATATAAGTATTATATTTAATATCCTAACTATTTAAGATTCATTGAGATGCTCTAATGTTGATTCTAGTGCATTTAACCAAGTCAAAAAGAGGTTAACATTGGCTACTTACTATTTAATATTCCATCTTTCCTATATTATAATCATTTAAGGATTTTTTTACCAAAAACTAAGAAAAATATTTAATTATTTTATTTTTAATTCAATTTAAAATAAGTTACCTGTTATATCAGTTTCCATTTTCTCTCTACATTTAATATTAAAATAATTTTCAATATATAATAAAATGGAAAATAAAGGTATAATTAAAAAAATTATACTGCATTACCATTTTTAAAATAACAGATCCACACTCTAAAAAAAATCATTAAATAAAAATTAATTTTATAAACAAAAAATAATTAATTATTATTTAATTAAATTAGAGACCATCTTATAAATTAAAAGATTATTGTTATCTAAAATATTTTTTATTATTAATAAAAATTTATAAAATAATTTTTAAATTTGGTATTTAATTAGCTATCAAGATTTTAATTATTTACTACTTTATATTCTACGTTACTCTCTGTAGCCTTTTATAGACTAATTTAAAATTTAAAATATTAATCATTAAAACTTGGTAGCTAATTTAGATACAAATTTAAAAACTATTTTATAAATTTTTATTAATAATAGAAATCACTTTAAATATAAATAATTTTTTAGTTTTTAAATTAGTATTTAATTTAATTAATTTAGTGATTAATTATTATTTTTTATCTAATTTTAATTATTATTTAATCATTTTCTGATAAGGGTATAGAAAGGAAAAAAAATTATTAAAAAATATAAAATCATAAAGCATTATAAAACATTGTGATTTAGCAAGCGTGTGTCTCCTTCTTTTCCCAAACCACGAGACAATCCTCTTTCTTTTGTTTTCCAAATTTGAGTGAAAACATTAAAATAAAATTAGATAAGGTTACTCAAATCCAATAATACTAACACGAATATAAAAAGGTGCCGCAGTTTAAACACTAACACGAATATAAAAAGGTTTAATTACAATAATCTCAATATAGTTTCATTTGTCTTTAACCAAAACGGATCTAGTTAAACATTATAGAGGAGTAACCTGATAATGGATGCTGATAACTCCATTGACTTTTCAACATCCTTTCAGAATGGCTGAGTCCTCAATTATGGTGCTGCATTTAGAGTTTCCTAAATAAAACTCAGAAAGAAAATTTGGGATTTCTACAACTCATAAACTCTTCTATTTACTAATTAAGAACAGTACTGATTACATTCATTTAATACTCAAATAAATTATTATTTTATAATAATACAATATTTTATTTCAAAAAATAATTGTAGAGGAGTTGTTTTTATATTTCTGTCAAACAAACTTTATTCTTCTTTTAATTTGGAAATAAGTCATGAAAGTCACTTATTCTATTCAAGTGTTAACGTTGTGTGGCTATATGGGCACAACCCACTCATCCAGAGTTGGAAAATAAGAGTCAACATTTAACAATAGATGGTAAGTGATGGAAATATTAAAAGTGTCTAAATTTTAAAAAAAATAGAAGAGTAAATGTACATAAAATTTGTAAATTAAAAACTATAGGAGATAAAAAGTAAAATTTAAAAAAAAATACGTAAAGTAGTGATCGAATAAGTCCAAATAATTGAAATGATCAATTTAGCAATAAGATGGAGAAATAAATTAAGAAGAACGACATCTCCACTTCCAATTTCTTATTTTATCCCAGTTTGTTTGTTTTGTTAGTTCATTATTTATATTTATTTTTTTGTACTCTCTCTCCCTCTTGTACATAAAATATATAAAATTATGCCAGAATCAAAATTTGCTCCGGCGACGGGGGCACTAAACGATCAAGAAGAACATAAAACTTTGTTTGTCAACTTCTGATATATATGCTTTCTTTGAATACATTATTAAATTCTTGCAAGAAAAAAGAAATAGAGAAAAAAAAAAAAAGATAAGGTAAGAGTTAGAAGGGTTTCTGATATGCACAATCCAAGTTAGGTCCAGTGTCCACGTTGAGCAACTTTGTGTATCTTTGGAAAAACCCAATCCGATCATTGACTCTTGCATCACCAGGAATCCCACATTCAAGTCCACCATTGATTATGTTAGTGACCAAGCCATAACCAGATGTTCGATTCGCTGCTATGTCAGCTTCTGTAGCCACGTATTTCCCAACCATAACGTCGTGGCAAGAAGGTTTCGGCTTTTGCTCTGTCATCCAAAACCACAGACCAGTTTTGAAGGCTATCACTGAATTGTTCGCCACAATCTCTGGATTCCCCAGCCCATCAAATCCCAACGCCTTCCCTGCTGGTCCATAGTTGTAGTTCCTGCACATAATTTAACCCTACTTGTTAAATAACCAACTTCTTCTTTTATACATCAAGTTATAACGTTAATGATTCTAAATGCAAGTTTCTTCTGTCTATGAGGAGTGAAGTTTTTGGCACAAGAGTGATCTCATGTTTTAGTCCAGCAAGATTATGACAGACGTTAATATCTACTACCTACTACCGCTATTATATTTTAAATTAGTTAACCTAATATATAGCATGATTTTGAATAATACAGAAAAGTTTATAGTAAACCAAATAAACAATGATCGCACCAAGAAAGCTGAATTGGTCCTCTTCCCTTGTAGCTTTTGCCAGGGAAGCAAGGCCATTGGGTGTTAGTAGAATCGCAGTAATTAGTCTGAGGACTAATCTCCTCCTTGAAGCACAAGCCCCAAGCAAATGGGCCATCAGGTGCAGTGGCCCACCCACCTGTGGTTTCATGGGAAATCTGAGCGAGAAACGCAGCAATCTCACGCTTGCGCGTGGCTAAACAACCAGTGGTACCAAATGCGGGGAAGGATTTTGATGCACGAATGAAGGAGTCGTAGGTGTAGAAGTCTTTGGCAGGGCATGCAGTGTCATCTTTGTGAAGGAAAAAGGAGTCAAAAAGAGTTTTGGTGATGAGAGAAGAGATGGGTGTGTGGGGTTTGGACCAAGCTTCAGCTCCTAAAGGTGCAGAGAAGAGAAGAGCAAAAGAGAAACATAATAAGGTGGAGAAGAAGGGAAGAATGAGAGAGAATGAAGATGTCATTTGGTCACACTGTGGTTAAAAGTGTTGCTCACAATTAGTCTCTGTTGAAGTGTAGCAGCAAGGAACAAGCCTTTTTATGCATGTCAAGAGGGAATTATCAGAACAAAATTTTAATCTAAAATATGTTTAGACGAACTTTTCTTTAGAAAATAAAGTAAAAATATGTAAAAACTTTCAAATTTAAATTTAATTTATATGTAAAGTAAAGTAATATAAATAAAATAAGAACAAGGGATGATTAAGAGAGAGAGATACCTTTCTATTGTCATATTTTATAAAATATGATTCCTTCTTTCTTACAACAATTTGCTTCAAACACGCAAGCATTTGCAAGTTTGAAATTACTTTAAATTTTGTTCTTGCACTGAAGAAGGAAAAGGTCAACTCTAGGCCTGAGGTTACTTTAATGGAATTCCTTGTACTCCACTTTTAAATGTTTTTTTCAAAAATATGTCTACTAAGAGATATAGATGACAAATAAATTAAGTTCAACGGATTGACTAAGTTATTCAGGAAGTTTCTGAATTTTTTGAAAACTTGTAAAAATTCATTTCTAAATTATATTTTTAAGTTAGGTTTTCTAAATGTCAAAACTCTCTAGCCTTAATTAATGACCGCTTAAAACCGTAAACAAATTATAACCTATGATGATTTTAAAAATTCCAGCATCTTATTTTTGAAAAGATATTTATGATCAAAGAGCCAGTTAAAATAATTAATTTTGGATAAAAATCCCAAAGGTTAAGTAGCATCTTTCAACCTTAAAACAGATGATGGGTGTTTGAAAAGGTATGAGTGGGAAAGGGGAGAAAGGTAGAGAGTGTTGAATAATTGTGGGGTTGAAGGAGCACTTGTTAAGGTGGAAATGGAGCTGACATAATAAGCCACACAAAACGTGGATTTGGGTATTATTATTGGCCTGCAGGCTTTTGGTCACAATTGCCAAAAAAAACTGAATAAAATAATAAACAATTTTGCCGTTAATTTATTTACATAAAAGAGGTGAATAACATTACATTTCTCTGTTGATTTTCTAGAAAGATGAAGTGACAAAAAGAAGAGTGGGAGGAACATGGGAAAGCATTATCTTTGGCTAATTTCCACCAAATGAAGAACATCACACCATGCATCCCCCAATATATCAGGATTAAAAAAAAAGTGTATATCAATTCAATTTTACTATTTATTTATTTATAATTCTATATAAATTCAATTTTGTAATTTTTTTTCTCTGTCATGACTTCCTCAAAGCTATTAAGAGGTAGTCCCACCTTGAGCCTAACCAGTTTGTTATTTTTTTTCACATATTAAGAAAAGTTTCTAAATAGTAATACAGAGTCACTTAAAGGAGGAATTTATTTTAAGTTTCTAAGACTCATATACTCCTTTTCTATTGTCTGTGATGGTGGTAATTAGCAGTTTCAACAACCTCTTTATCTACTTGAACTTTATTTTTTTTATAAAGAGATGGTTAATTCTCCCATCACCATATCACTTCTAATCTGCACTCAAAAATTGTCTATTTTATCTTTAATATTATGGATATCTATGTCTATAATAAAAATATCTATTTTATCTTTAATATTATGGATATCTATGTCTATAATAAAAATATTGCATTTCTGGATCTGTTCGTTCGAAACTAATAAGTGACTTTTGGATATCACTATCCGTAGTCATATCAAGACACCTCACAATGATTTCTGGATGCTGAGATCTAGAAGCTTTCTTTTACCTTCCAGATGCGAATATAAAAAATCTAAACTAAATGTTTCTGAATATCTACATCCATAAATCACTTTCCAAAAAATGAAAACGAAAACGACCTCCACCATTGTCAGTGCATCCACTACATGAAAACTAGAATACTTACCTGAAAATACAACTTCACCGTACCTAATAACAATATCTCATCTTCCACCACCACAACAAACGACTACACCACCATCACCTCCACTCAAAATGCCCATAAATGAGCTCCTCCACAATTTATTTATTTTTTAAATAAAAGTGATAAGGACGGTTTGTGATTTTTAAAAAGATGTTGGGTGAAAACTACAATTGATTTGGTGTAGAAGAATTAACCTAAAAAGATTTTTGAAAGAAAGTCTTAAAAAGAAAAAGAAAATTCTTACCATTTTTATTCACTCAACAATGTAGAAAGCGTCAACAGGACAAAAATGACGTCCCATACAATATGTCCAACTTATTTTTTAATTATATGGCATGCAACTCTACGGTTTCTTCAGTCAATAGTCAAGCGAAAACTCATTTAATTAAAAAAATATTTTGAATGATATAATTTGGAAAATATTTTTGAATGAAATTTTTTTTTTAAAATTTATAATCCAATTTTTTTATCTAATAAAGGATGGAAAAATTCAGAAAATATTTTTCAGATTCAGAAATATCTTTTGAATTTTATAATTCAAAATTATTTCTTTTACCTATTTCAAAAATAATTACTCCAAGAAGAGAAGGGTGCAGAGTTACTTTAATTTTTTTATTAAGGATATAATGGTCATTTCATACTCTATGGAGGCGCAGGAAGAAGTATGGAGTTGCAGGAAGAATTTGGCCTTCCCCCTCCACACATTAAGCCCAATCTAGCCAATCTAAAAATGTCGGCTTTGAGACCCATGTCGAATTTAGAAAGTGTCCAACTAATTGGTGAATCTTTTTTATAAAGATTAATCACAAGAAATTGTAAAATATAATTCTTCATTTATCATCAGAAAGTTAGTTGGAAAAACATCTCAGAATCCCTGAGCATGAACTTTGATTTCAATGTTGTTGGCTCCATGAGTGAAAGAAAGCAATTTGAGAGTCTTGAAACTTCCTAGTCCACCACTCATTAACGTTCATTTAAAAGAAGACAAAGGATTGATGCATGAGTCAACTTCAGTTCCACCACTTGAAAGAAAATCCCTCCTTCGTCCCAAATTCCCCGTTATTCCATATTTCCATCTCATTTATTTTGCAGACACATTTTAAAGAGTCAAATATGAGAAGACTGGAGAAAAAGAAGTGGAAAACGGTGTATTGAAAAGAAAGAAGATGTGAGATTTGACGGAAAAAGAAATTCTTAAGATGGGTTGGGTGACATCCATAATAACTTGGTCCAACACCAACCCTCAATTTTTAGGTTCAAAAGTCGCCACCCTAATTGCTATATAGACCCAGACAACATACAAGTATGCCCACCAATTTTTTTTTTTACTTATATTTTAAGGACAATCAAAAGCATCTTTTTGTCGGTTTTTTATGACTAACAACAACATCCTTCCTTCTACTTTCCAACAATTCAGATTCAAACCACTCCTATTTTTCCTACAGTATTTTTTTTTGCCCAATTAATTAATCTCGTAAAATACACAAGGATCAAATGAAGATTATATTGAGATATAGATTAATAATTTTTTTTCCAATTTTTTAGCTTGCTGCAACCGCTTCATGATCCCATAATCTTTTGCAGGCCTGTGCACCTTCGCACTTTTGCCAAACAGTACGAAAAGGATTATGTTCTATGTACCAAAGACATTTGAATACGACAAGAAGATGGATACAAAGATACGTGTAATATCTAAAATATAAGATATAGAAACATAAATCTATAATAAAAAAAATATTTTTTATGACTGATTCAAAATGATTTGTTTCTTATTTTTATAATCATAATAAAAATTTATACAATAAATTTGAGTTTTTAAAAAATTAATGTATTCTTCCTTTTTAAAATTGTGTTAGAAACGTACTAGAATTGTCAGAAATCCAACAATTACTTTTTGAATTGGACACTTCACGAATACGTGTTCTACAAGTGTTATACGAGTGTCAGTGTCCGATATAAGTATTTGACACCGACATGCCATTTAAGAGAAGTATCTTATAAAAACTATAAAAAAAAAATCTTAAAATATTTGATAAAAATATTTAAATTTATTAGAAACTTAAAATTAAACTATTTTTTATTTATTTTTTTATATAAAAACAAGTAAATAATGATGATACAATATAGTCTTATTCTCGTGATACAAAATCAAATGACATATACTTAAATGTTAGGTATAAAACTTTTAACTAACAGAATAAAATATTTTTTAATGAAAACTTAATTAAAAATATTTAAAATTATAATTTTTTTTTTTTTCTTTTTTATCTGTCTTCCCCGTACTTTCAATAATAGAGTGACAAATCTCATCAAACTTGTTAATTTTCATTGATAGAAAACATTTTTTAAATAGTTCTGTCAATTTACATGTCCATCAAGAAACCCTTAGAAAAGTCAAAGGAAGCTTTGAGTGGGGATACCAAATTACTTACTAATTTAGAAGAGCCAAATTCTGAATGTAGAACGAAAGAAAAGGCAAGTAACGGATAAACGCTGGCTTTAATTATTTGTGGTGCTTAATAATAATAAGAGATTAAGAGTCTATTAGTGTACAGTAATAGTAATAATAATAATTATGATTAATATAATTATAATGGAAGCGTGAATTAAGAAGTAAGGAAGTAGCAGCTACTGACACGCACGTGAAGTTTGGGTTGGACTTGGATTCTTTTAGACTGAACGTGCGGGCAAAGTTGGAGCATTATCACTCCTATCTTATTTTCCATTTTATCACTTTCCAAGGTTCAAACAATTATATTTTTCTCCACAAAATAGTTAAATGTATTAATCGAAACATTTAAGTAATGTCGCAACCAATTATTACACTAAAAAAAAATTATAAAATAGAAATCAATTTTTCAAGAATAAAATAATTAATTATAATAATTAATTATAATAATAATTAAATTAGAGACCATTTTATAAACTAAAAAAAAATTGGTTTCTAAATTAATTTCTATTGTTGTTAAATAGTTTCTAAATTGGTATCTAATTAGTAACCAATGTTCTAAATTTGGTAACAAAAACCTTGGTTGCTAATTAGATACCAATTTAGAAATTATTTAACAATAATAGAAATTAATTTAGAAACCAAAATTTTTTTAGTTTCTAAAATGGTCTTTAATTTAGTTACTATTGTAACTAATTATTTTGGTCTCTAAAAATTGGTTATTTCATGATTTTCTTGTAGTGTTAGTATTTAAAGAAGTTTTATTTGGACGTGGAGAAGTGATAAAAGATCTATTTCTTGGGTTAGTTAGGTGAATGTCTGGAAATCTATGGAGGAATGTGGATTGGGAATTAAAGATGTTAGAATGTTTAGGCAAAATGAAAATGACGGTTAGTGAGTAATGAACAAGAAAAGTGGAAAGACATATTAGTTTCAAAATATGGGTTGGAATCAGATCGAAGGCAAATTCAGATGAAATTATAGTCTTAATGGTGGAGAGATCTATCCAAAGTATGCGATGAGGAAAAAGAAGTAGGGTGGTTCCAAGAAGCTTTACAATGGAAAATCAGTGCCAAGGATAAAGCTAGATTTTGGGAGGACAGTTGGCTAGGTAGAAATAACCTCATTTGTTTGTATCTTAGGTTGTATTCCCTGTCCTTGGATCAAGGAATGACCGTGGGAGAGGTAGGTGTATGGGAAGACTCAGGGTGGAGCTGGCGTTCAAGGTGGAGGAGAATTAGATTTGAATGGAAAACTATACAAGAAAAAGATATGCTACTAAAGGAATAAAAATAATTAGAGTTGTTTATTAGTTATAAACGGCTAAAAAAACATATGTTTGAAACACCTTTTTATTACTGTATTTGTCTGGTCAGGATTGAAGTGTGACGTTGGTTTACTTTGACTTGGCCCTCCCAAACCACAATTTCTTAAGCCTTTTTCGCTATTCCAATAAAAAGTTAAGGATACAACTTTTTTAATATATTTTCTATTAATTAAAACTTATTAGAAGTCACAAAAATATCTGCATTGTGTTTCTTTTTATTCATCTATATATGGTTCATATGAAAAGGGAAGTGCGGACTTCACACTTCAGTCATGCGTTATAGTGAAATCTTATTCATTATTTTTTGATAAATTAGAAAAATGTAAATAGATATGACTGAAAGAATTGACATGCATCATTTATTATACTCCGTGCATTTTCAAGGTTCCGATCCAACAGAAATTTAGTCTTATAAAATTGATTTACTTATTGGTTATTAATTCAGATTTTATTATTATTAATTTTAATTTTATTATTTTTAAATTATTTTTTTGTTATTATTGTAATTTACATACCTGTTAGTATTCTTATTTGATTGTGTAATTTTTATATATATTATTGAAATAAATCAAAATGAAAGATATTAGTTCAACAATTACTTTCAATCAATTTCCAACTTCTTACTTTCTCTTATTTTCTTGAATTAGTTTTAAAAAAATAAGTCATAATGTAAGTTGTAATAGAAAGTGTCACTACTGCATCTAAGAACATTTCCTTAACTTCTTGGATAATAATTTTATCTCCGTCCTTGCATGCTGGAATGGATTATTTTTGTTTCTACCCACCATTGTTGGTACACCCAATTAGCACTATTTATTGTATGGTCTAAGTTCTCTCTGCTTCTTGTAATTAACATCATCATAAATTGGGAAGAGACAACAAAATAGGGTTATACTCCAACTTCCTACCCAAAAAAAGTAATCAAAATTTTAACTTGTAATCAAGATTTGTTGCCTTGTCTCTCCAATAATTAAGAAAGATAATCTCCTGCAAGAAAAAAAGGGTAAACGTCAGTGTTTGAAATCTTGTTAACATTCATATACTGTACGGAAATTGCCTTTATCTTCTTTGTATCACATAATTGCATCTTAATTAAGAAAAAAAACGCTCTTGTTCTTAAATAAACTGCATCAATATTTTTATACGCAGTAGATAAAAGGAATATATTCTATTAACAAAAAAATAATTATAAAGTTGAAATAGAGGTAGTAATTTGTAAGAACAAACATTTTTAAAATATAAAATTTAGATTTTTTTTTCTTCTAGGTTTTTAGTGTTATTTCTAATGTACTTTCAAAATATACTAATTTTGATAATTGAAAAAAACCCATACTTAAAAAATGGCACTGTACAACTTGTGGGTGTAACCCTAAATGCATAGATAATTAATGAATGTGCTAGTTGGTAAGCACGACGTGATGGACGATAATAATGAGTCGTAAATTTGTAGTGTGTGGAGAGGCAAGTTTGTCAAAGTTACTACAAAGAAAGAGGAATTTAAAAGAAATTTGTGTAACTTGGCATTGACTTGAAGATATCCCTAAAGCTTGCACACATCTTATTCACATGGAAAGGGAAATATGGCCTTAATTTCTTATTATATGTGGTATAATGCCAATATATTGGTCATTCTCTGCCATCGTTCAACATACTTGGCTTTTTCTATATTATTATTTACTACTCCACGAGGAGAAGAAAAACCAGAGATGGATCTTCATATCAAATCAAGGGCACATCCAGATTCCAGAACAATTAAGTCATTGACCAATTAAACTCAGAAATTATTTTTTTATGTGATCCTCGTCTAGTAGCACTCATGCTGCTTTTTGCTTCTGTTTTGAAGATCTGTATTAATTCTACAAAACATTAATTGTCTTACATGGAATGAAACAAATAAGCTTTAAGATTTTTTTTTAATTTAGTTACAATTTTAACAAACGTGAAAAATGGTTTTGTATAACTTTTGTAAAAATAATTTAATATAAATTATATTATACTTTATATATTCATTCAAAATAAATTGGACATACGTTTATTTAACCATTAATAAATTTTTTTCAAATGAAACTATTGAAATTTAATTTGAAAAATATATATTAGAAGAGATAAAAGATTAAAAGATCAAACCTATATAAACATAACTACACAGTTCTTTAAATAGACCGCCATACATTAAATAAAACTTATTGAAAGTTGCCTGAAAAAAATATATTGCCACACAAAAATGATTTATTTATTGAGTTTCATTCTCTCTGGTTCAAATTAAATTCCAACACATTCACCACAAATTGTATACCTTTTTTTATAAACAACTTGAAATTGTGTTAACTTGTAAAATTTACATAAGTTTTTTTATATTGTTGTGACCAATTCACGAATCAAATAACAATAAAAATAGTAAAGAATGGAGGGTAAATAAATGATGGTCAAGATTTTACCTTTTTCATTTTTAAAGTAAAAGATTTACTAATGTAATAATTTGTATTATAACTTTTTATATATAGTATACATAGACTTTCTTTATTGAATGTCATTTGTAACCTTTCATATATTACTAAGAACAAATTTACTTTAAGGTTTTGTGAGTTTCAAAGTGACGACTTTGGATAGAAGAATGATGTAGTAATCCACGTGTCCTTGTTTTAATAAAATTATATATTGTGTGAAGGTTTAATAAAAACCTTTATTATGCATATGAAAAATATAAAATTGTAATTATAATTAAAATAGATAAAATAAAAAGAAAATAGGAAGGAATACAAGGTTGAGTCTTCAATGAACCTCGATTGAGATGTATGGTTGATCCCAATGACGTCGTGGTTGCCTTCAAAGTCAGTGGGATTAGGTTTTCCAATCCTTGGGCCCCACTCATTCCAACTACCGTCGATAGAGAGAGCCGTGCCGTCAACTGGGTTGACCTTATGGGACTACCCCACGTGGATCCATTTTCACATCCGGAACCGCCGTTATTCTTAACGCCGTTCTCAAATCCCTATAAAATATCTCTTTTCTTTTCCATTTTTACTCCTCTATCCTCTACACCTTAACTTCCATATTTTTCCTTTTTAACGATATATTTGTTTTCAATAATATTAAATATAATTTGATTTATATATTGTTGGGTTATGGGCTTGGGCCGATCCTTGGCGATTAAGGAAGGATGTTGATCTAATTATCGTGGGTGTAGTCTAACCTGGTGATCGAGTACAATTATAAGGCAACAATAGCCTTATTTTCCTGCGCATAAGGTTGGGGGCATGTTGGGTTACGGGTCTTGAGCCGATCTTTGATCATCTAGGTAGGAGGTCGATGTAAATGAATAATGTAAAGGAAATAACATAGGACGGATTTAGATTAATTAACATTAACCAGACAGTAAAAAAAGAATCATAACGACAAATACGAGATTAAAACTGACTCCATATATACTAGTTTTTTTTTTATCAATAATAAAAAATCAATAAATGGGAACCACTTCAAAACTTAAATATATATACTAGGTAAAACCTCACAGAAAGGCAAATCTCAATTTAGGTTAATAACACACATGTTCTTGACTACCTTGAATATTCTGGATTTATCTCGTCTATTGGTTTTTCTAGAAGTTGATTTTCTAATTAAGGATTGAAATCACTAATACTTTGGATCAATCTATCTGTGAGATGAGCCTTTAAAATATGTAAAACAGAATGAGGTAACACGTTTGAATCCTCTTCTGTGTCTTTAAATTATAACCCTAGTTCTAAAGTTGAAACCAGAAGAGAAAAGAGAAAATGTTGTTGAATAGTAGAACATATTTTTACTCTGGTTGGTTACTCACATGAAAAAACCCTTGCTAATAAGAATAAGCATAACCCCCTACCTAGGAGGGTTAATTATGTGACGTCAATTATGGCGAAAAAACGGCTGGTCCCTTATGAGTTGTGAATCCCTCTGGAACTTTTTTGTGGACCTCTCTTACTTACATTACAACATTACCTTTTTTCCATATTAAATTTATTGTGGGACCCCTACCTTAAGGTCCAAGGAGGGAGGGGGTGCATTAAGACATTTAATCCCATTTCCTTCTGTACTCTCACTGCCAACGCAAACTACCACTTTATAATTTCTACTACTTCTCTCTCTCTCTCTCTCTTACTCTCTCTCTATCTGCATTCACTAAATACATGGAGAACCGACACCACCGTGAATTGACCTTCTTAAGCTCCGGCGGCGACTTTCTCAACCCCCCTTTGGATCACACAACCCACAACACCGATTCTACCATCAAAGAAATGGACTTCTTCTCATCACCTTCATCCCCACCTACTAATAAAAACAACAGTACCAATCATATCAACCATGATCATCAGAAGCATGTTAGAAATCAAGATCGCACTCATCGCCAAGGATCACCAACACGCGTCTCTCATCATCCTGTAAACGTGAGCTTTTCTATATGGATTTCTTCAATTCTGCATCACTGTGTACTTAATGCAACTCACTTTTCCATTTTTTTTTTCCATGCTTGTATCTGTATGTACACACATATATGCATATATAAATATGCAGACCGGACTGAATTTAACTTGTGTGAGTGCTGGAGTGACAAAAGAAGAAAATGGTGAAAACCCTGAAACTGAGGTTTGTATAATATGCCTTAGGGATGGATACCATAAATCAAGTTGTGTGATTATTTATTATGTTTTTTTTTTTGTTGTGAAATATTTATTTTGTTCTCAGATGAGTTCTCTTGAAAGTCAATTGCGGAGACTACAAGAAGATAATCGCAAGTTGAGAACTGTGCTGGACCAGATTACCAGAAGCTATACCCAACTACAAGCTCAGCTATTCATAACTCTGCAGAAACAAAAGCTTCATCAGGTGGATTTATTACACATAGATTTTCGGCATTTAATTATCTACCTTAGATTGATTGATTTTTTATCTTTGAAAAGCAAGATATAAATTGAAGGGTATTCTCATCTCAGAACAGATAATTTTTTCTGTGTTGCCTGATGATTAAATTTCAGTTTTTTAAAATTTTTATTTTTTTCAACCCTAACGAAATGGTTTGTTTCGTTGTGTCTGTGTGCTATTATTTTCCCTGTTCTTTAGGCAGTGAAGAAACAGGGTAGCGTGCTTCACTTAATTTTGAAAAGCGTGTTATCTTCATTCTCTGTCGTTTTTCAACATCTTTCTTTACATGTATATAAAAATATTCACTCGTTCAAACACATTATGATTATCATTTTAATTACTGTTTGGATTTTTCCAAACAGCTACAAAGTATTTATGATATTTAATTAAATATTATTAATTATTCTAAATATGTTAAACATTTATCTTTTTTTATTATTAGTTTATTCTTTCTGAAATACTTTATAGTCTTTGTATGTATTTAATTAATGTCGTGAAAATAACCCTTAACAAATCTCATTATTTTTTTGCTCCTTTGAGAGCACCTTTCACTGTTCAGAGTTCAGACTATGAAATTCCCATTTCAACTAAACGACAATTAATACCAACAAGTACTTCCAGATAAAATTGACTTGACCATCTTATACGAAGGAAAAGTCTTATCTAGCTGCAGATAACACACCAGAGATAACTGCAGAAATTCACACACACTATTCACACACACAGGTGATGGCACGTACTTGCACCGACTGTTAAAATCAAAAGTACTATAATTCATAACTGTCAAAATTCATATAAACATGTAGCAACAGTTAAAATTCATCGTCGAACTCCATAGTACTGAAATGATGTGTGGAAACAGAATAGTACAGAAGCAAATGGGATTGTGTCGGGAAAAAAAAATGTGGACCCTGCTGGAGCATGCAGCAAGTTAGAGGTGGTGAATGATGCATCGGTTTGTGATGAAAAGACTGATGGTGAGGTATCGGTTTGTCGCTCAAACAACGTGGAGGTAATGTCAAAGACACATGATGAGGCTCCTCAATTGATTAAACTGAATCTTGGAAAACAGGCTTGTCGTGATGCTGCAGAAGATGTTCTTGACCGGTCCTCTTCACAGAGCTGGGGCTCAAACAAGTTAGAAGAACAACCCAAAACTGCAGAACAAGTTGCTGCAGATCAGATTCCTCTCAGGAAAGCCAGGGTTTCCGTACGAGCTAGATCAGAAGCTCCTCTGGTAATTAGTTTAGCAACTTTTTGCGTACTTAGTTTTACTTTTTTTTGTAAGGATCATTAGTTTAAGGGTACCATTGCTCTTAGATCCCTTATGACCCTAAAATGAGGATTCTTATATAAGCAGGTATAAAATGAAATGCACTTAAACTAACTTAAAAACTTAACTTGTGTTTTATTATGGAAATTAATATGTTGACCATCAAAACAACTACTTAATATAATAATACACTGTCACTGATATGAATAAATGATTGATAAATTAAATAAAGTTTTTATATGTTTATAAATTGAAATAGGATTATCAACACATTATTCTCTTTTTTTATAGGAGTAGAATATAATATATATTCTTAAACCATGTGATAACAAATGACACATTAAAGAAATTAAGAACATAAATACAAATTGACTAATCATCATTAATAGAATTTGTAAGATATATTGTTTATAAAAAAAATAAATTCGTTATACAGTACTAGAAACAACATCACATTTTTTTAGAACGTTAGTATATATATATTATATAATTTGTATATTTTCCTTTTAGATTTAATGAAAATTTAGATTTTACATTTTAATTCTTTATTTTAAGTAAAATAACTACGTTTTCTAAACTGTTCTTAAACTAATTATATTTAGTGAAGATGGTATTCATATTTGAAGAAAAAAAAATCTGTAGTATATCCACATTAAATAAAATTGAAATTTGTTTATACTTCACTTCACTGAACTTAGATTTATATTTGAATGGTGAATTAATGTTGGATGATGGGAGTTTTCAGATCAGCGATGGTTGTCAGTGGAGAAAATATGGACAGAAAATGGCGAAGGGTAACCCTTGCCCTCGTGCTTACTATCGCTGCACTATGGCTGTAGGATGCCCAGTGCGAAAACAGGTAATTCATTGCATTCTCTTCCAAATATCATTTTTCTTAGTTTTAATCAAGTGTGTGTATTGTTGATATATATACATATATATTGGACAGGTGCAGAGATGCGTAGAAGACAAGACAGTGTTGACAACAACCTACGAAGGCAATCACAATCACCCTCTGCCACCAGCTGCCACTGCCATGGCAAGTACCACGTCAGCAGCCGCCGCCATGCTACTCTCAGGTTCAACACCCAGCAAGGAAGCCCTCACAAACTCTGCAGGATATTACTCTTCACTTCCCTATGCTTCAATGGCAACCCTATCCGCTTCAGCACCATTCCCAACCATTACTCTCGACTTGACCCAAAACCCCAACGCCATGCACCTCCACCGTGTACCACCCCATGCCACTACGTTCCCTCTCCCACTGCATGCTTCCGGTGGCCCCCACCTTCTCGGCCACCCCTTGTTCTTTTCACAGAAGCTTCCTCCTGCGGCATCGCCCCTACTTCATCCACGACAACCTTCATCTATGGTCGAAACGGTTAGTGCAGCCATTGCTTCGGATCCAAACTTCACTGCAGCTTTGGCAGCAGCAATCTCCTCAATCATTGGAGTACCAAGAGGCAGTGATGGTGGCAACAATGGAACTAACGGTGCCATTGGGTCACCGCAGCTTCCTCAGTCATGCACTACTTTCTCCACCAACTAGCTTCCTAGTCTCTGAATTTTGAAAAACTATATATTTTCTTTATTTTGATGAATTTTTCTATAAGTATTTTTTAGAAGAAAGAAAGCAAATTACAAAAACCAAATAAAGCTTCTTTGTGATTCGAATAGAGTATATGTATATACAGAAACAAAGAGAAGATTAGTGCACGTTGTTCACTGTTTTTATTATATATGAAAACGAGATTAAGAGTCACTTCTGGTTCTGAATGCATGACGCAATAAACAAACAGTTTGAACCTCACTTGGACTTCAAGAGCATGCATGTTGATCTTTTGTATACCATGCAAGAGTTGAAGTCCAAGGAAGCTTATGAATTCTGCAGAAGTAATTAATTATCTGGATATGATTTATTTGATATGCTCCAACTTTCAAGATTACATTATAATGTTGAAAAAGCATTTCTCATAAGAATTAAAGTTATTGTGTGGGTCTTAAAACAGGAAACATGGAGGTTGATAGAATTGTGTGCAAATGTTGAAGATCCCGAAAGCATATCCTGCATTCATGCGTGGGTCTGAAAACTTTGAGACAATAGTCAATGAGGAAGCCAAATGAAAAGAAACAGCTATGAGTAGCATAGCACGTAGTGGTAGATCGATGCAAGTATTATTAAAAATAGGTATAGCAATCCCAGATATTGGATCTGGATACACCAATTACACCCTAGCTACATTTCCCACCGTACTCCTCAATGCTGCCATTATTATTTCACTCTTATAACTCAAAAAACAAATACCAAAAATAGCCATTTTAGTTTTAAATTATTGTTTTTATTCATCCATACTCTTCACACTCAGATTAACAAATATATAAATAAATTTAACTAATTTGTGTGACAATTAAAAAGTAATGATTAATGTTATTTAATTTACATTTATTTTTTAAAGTATCTTTCATTGAAATTCAATGTCAAAAACAAAAATATACGCAATGAAAAATATCAAATATTATTAGAACGATATTAAAATAAACTTGTATAAGAATGACCTCAGTCAAGAAGGTACCAATTATTTTTTAAGAAATGGACCACATCTTGAACATAATCTAATAGATGATAACAATGAATACAATGAAATAATTATGATTTTCCTGTGATTTTCATGTTCACACACACACACACACATATATATATATATATATATATATATATATATGAGAAAATATAAATATATCAAATAATGTTAATTTATTATCTATTATTACTTCATATATACATCAATCAACCTTGAAGTTTCTTTTGTAAAACACACTAGATAAGGATATATCTTCTTACAAAGAGGAACGATAATCTAACATAAATAATAGTTATCAACTAAGTCTTAAGTTACATAGTTCTTTTTGATATATTCATTGTTAATAAAAAAAATAATTCATTTTTATACCAAACCATTATTTTTTTTTTTTATAATAGATATGTGTATAATTGAGTTATTTAATTATAACTCTAAGAATATTTAGATGAAGTTGAAAATTAAATCAATATATTTTTATCACTCCTCTGTCTATAATAAATTGTCACATAAGTGACACATAAGCTTTTACGCTATAGATATATCAAAAATCAAACTCAATAAAACTCCTCAGTATGAATGACTTGCAAGTTTTGGTAGGATAACATTAGCCAGATTCTTTTTATTAATTTTAAATACCCCAGTTCAAATCTCAATCCAAATTTTATAAATGTTTGAATGTGAACCTAAAGTTGTTTTCAGTGTAGTCAAAGTCAAGACCACTATCATGTTTAAATAAACTTATCTAAAACCTGACATATAAGAAACATTAATCATTTCACCTTCATGTGCACTTCTTTTATTATCTATTTATCTCCTATTATAGGATTGTTTGGATCTCAGTTAATTTACGTGGAATATTTACCAATTATTATATAATTAATCACTACTGAAAATTTTAGGTAAAGGCTTTTTCATCGCCAGTCATACTTTTATAAATGTCTATATGAAACAACTTAAAAAAAACATATGAAAAAATAAGTTATTTTTGAACACAAAAGAAGCAAGTACAATCACAAAATAATTATATTCGTTTGTTCTAGTTCTGCAAATTGTGACCCAATTATGACATTATGCATTTCTTTTCTTTTTTTCATTCTTTGTTGTTCTTCAAGAGATACAGAATCAGACGTTGGGCAACGTTTGGGCCTTAGAGAACCAAATAATTGGAACAAAAAACAGAAGACTCCTACCATTTATGTCTTTTTTTTTTCTAAATGCACTTTTCTTGCTAAATATTTTATAAAAAGTTAGTTCCAATCAAATTATTGGAGATGCTTTAATTTTATTGACTATAAACAAAATATTTTAATTGAATCTTTATGATACCAGAAACATTGTCCCAGAATTGAGATAGTAAAAATATAAAGTGGTTTGTAGTATGCAGGGGAGTACACGAGTGAAAATGAGATAGGGGTGTTCTGAAAAAGAGATGCAAAGAAGAATAAGTATAAATATGTTACTTTAAATAAAAGAAAAAGGGAGTGCAAACAGCTTAAACCGAAACTAAATAGTTAAAGCCCGAAAGCGAAAAGAGTGAAGGCCCATTGAGATTATAGTGATATTTTTGTACATGAGGAATAAAGAAAAGTGTTTAGAATTTGGAGGAAGAAAACTGATATACATAGAAACATAGTAAACAATAAATAGTGAAGAAGGATAGAGATGAATCAGAAAGAGCATAAAAAAAAGGATTTGGTCAGAATTAGGCAACTTTTTTAGCTGCCATGTACCCCACCAGTAACGCGTGAAATAATTAAAGACATTAAATTACGAAATAATTATTTCAAAGATATCAATTTGAATTTTTGAATTGAATAAATCTAATATTTTGACAACAAATAAATAATGTAATATATATATAAATGTAAGAGTGATATTGGAATGGATGTTGAAAAGTTAACAAGTTTCATATTTTATGGACCCATTTTTTTATAATTTAACATAATGTTTTTAATTGTTCTTTTGAGATTTTAAATTAAACTATGGGATTAATCTTTCGAGCTCTCCCTTTGATCAAGAAAGAGAAGGTTTCACTTTCAATTTGTGAAAAGAGAGAAGAAATTTTCCCCATCACCTAATTACTAGCCATATTTATTATTAACTAAATCATACATCATGTGTGACCAGCTTAAAAATATTTTTGCATTAAAGTAATTTTGAAGCCCAATAATGAATCCGGTATATTTCTTAAATGACAATTTCATAATTTCATTTTTCTATTTTTCGTGTTTTTTATGTACTTTTTTTTCATTTGATCTTATAAGCTTGTAGGAAGATTATTAAAAGAATATAGGGTTAGTCTTTATTTAGGCACTTAAGCCTGTCAAAAAAATGGAATTCATTTATTAAGACAATCATAATATTTCCTTAGCAAAAGGCTATAACTTGTGAGCTTGAGCTTTACCCATGTTTTTGCTTCATTTTCTATTGTATCTGCAGCATGATGTTCTTATTTTTGTTTCCAGGTAGAATCTAGAGATGATTATGTAGCAGCCTAAAAAAGAAATGAAAATAGAGCAGCAAGTAATAAGATTATTGATGGATTTAATTGAGTAAATTTACCTTCCTAGGAAGTTTATTTTTTGGATTCCTTATTCAAACAAAAGAGATGTAGAACTAACAAACACCTGACTAGTACAACTGCAAAATCTCCTATGAAGGATCACATTTTTGGCAAAAGGGAGTTATGTCAGAGTAACCATATCTCACCTCTATCAACAGCCAAAAGCACTCCTTCCCTTAAAATAAACTGAAACACAAAACTTTGTAATTTCTTTCCAAAGCCATAGTAGCTAGAGAAAGCAAGACACGAAATCATCCAACTTCCTATTTCTGATAAATCACTCAATTATTTGTCACTGCACACAAGCTACAAAAAGCAATCATTTCTTGGTATCTTTCTGAAGATGCAAAATCACAGTTCGGCAATTCTACTCAACCTCTTATGTCACCTGAAGTTTCTTTGCCCTGCTGAAAAAATGCACCAATCAAATTTCAGCTATAAAGTGAGCTTTAGTAGCATAATAATGCTGCTATAAAGTCCACAATTTACCAAGACATAAACCAAGCACCTCTATTTTGGCTCTTCGAACTCTGAATTTGATTTGACAAATAGTAACAATCTGAACAATGCTCAGGGAATATTCTTTCTTTGAGAGGCTCACAAGCTTCTGGCAGAACCAGGTCAGAATATCCTTTAACATAGGAGCAGTTCCATGGATAGTTTGAGCTCACATTAAGGACAATGTTTGATAAGCAAACGTTCACAAAATTGTCACCTTCTATACCCTCTATAAGACCTGCAGTTTTGATATTCTCTCCCACCACATCCTTGATTGTAATCTTTTCTATTACAGGCAGAGCCTTTGGGTCATAAGCATCATCTGGATGTTCCCCATATAAACCAGTGAACCTAATAGCAATATCCACATTAGCCAAGGTCACGTTTGTGACATAGATGTTTCTAACATAACCCCCCCTTCCAGGAGACGTCTTTATTCTGATTGCAGTATGTGAATCGTAGAATTGAATATCTTCTATATGAACTTCAGATACACCACCAGACATCTCACTTCCTATTGCAATCCCTGCACTCGTTTGAGTTTTACCAACAAGCCTGTGGATGATAATGTTTGTGCAGGGGCGACCGTATCTAATGCCATACTCATCCCACCCGCTCTTGATCGCAATCAGGTCATCACCAGTGCTTATGTAACAGTCTTCAATGCAAACATTGTCTGAAGAATCTGGATGCATTTTAAAGGTAATGTGTGTGAGAATCTGATAAATCTTCTAAAGCAAAATAATTGTGACTTGTGAGGATGTAACCACTGTTTATAGGTACATTGCTTTAAATCTAGCATATTTATTACCTTTACCATGATGCACAATTGCATACAAATTTAGATATTCTGCCTTCATTTAAGCTCAAGTGAGTTTTTCTTCAAAACATTTTATGACAAATTAAGGTAGAATATTTGGTAGTTGTCAATTGCAGAATAGTTTACCTGGATCAATCCCATCAGTATTTGGAGAATCAAGAGGAGCAAAGATCGTCACTTTCTGAACTGTAACATGGCTGTTCATCCAGAAAAACAGTCTCAAATCTGCCCCTAATCATGAAAGCTCCACTATTGCACAGTTTTAAAAATGCAATGGAAGTACTTGAACTACGGAAAACAAGGAATAAAATACAAATTCAATCCTTGAGTGGAGGACAAACCTGCAATACACAGGATGGAGTGTCCAAAATGGAGAATTCAAGAAGGTTAAATTTGAAATGAGGACCCCTGTTGAGTTCATCAATTCTATCAAATGGGGACGTGTATAATCCAGAGTTTTGTTCCTAAACATGCTCCACCAGATACTCCCTTGACCATCGATAGTCCCGTTATTGCCTTCATTGATACAATGACAATATCACCAATTTATGTATTGAGAATATGATGATTGTGTTGAATGTTACTAACCTGTTATGATCACATCACTCAAATTGCGCCCATAAATGAGGCTCTTATGCCTTTTACCTGGCAACTCTCTTCCTCTTCCATAAGACGGTAGAGGGTCAACAACTGGCCAATCTTCAGGGTTCTGTAACAAGCGGGACATGCATGTCAAAATTGGAACATGCATAAGTTATAAAGAAGTTCATCGTCGAATGTCTGAACAGATTACACTATCAAGTTTGTAGGACTTCAACCCAAGTTAGCCGAACTTTTTAGAAGCTAAAATACAATCCCTGCATTGTATGGCAAATTACTTACTAAAAACTAAGACAAACCAGCTAAGCAACTTCCTCTTTTGTCCTGCATTATTTACAGAGAGTGACTTACCGTTGATCCAAGAATTACTGCATCCTTGTCCAACCACAAAGTTAGATGACTGATGAGATCAAAACTACCGGTTAACCACCGACCATCCGGGACAAAAAGTTTGGCTCCACCTTTGTCAGCAAAGGAATTCAGGTAGAAGATGGCATTTTGAAATGCTTTTGTGTTGAGAGTGACCCCATCGCCAACTGCACCAAATTCGGTGATGCTGACGCTGTGAGGTCGAACTTCGTCGTTTGTCTCTTGGCAAAGTGTGTTGCTCCATACTATCCATGGGCTACAGCTGAGCAATGCAAGTACCAGAAGCACATCCACGAGCTGCAAGAGAAACTTTCACCATCAGTTACCATGTGCTACTAGTGAGAATGTGAGTAACTTTCCCATTTCATCAATTTTATTAAACCATGAACAACAACAGTAATTCACATGCTTCTTCAGCCATAACAAAGAAGACCAGAAAAATTATGAAATTCAGGTAGGATCTAGAAACAGCAACACACGATTCAACTTAGAGGAGTTGAAAATCTCCTCAGATCATCAGCTACATTTTCTCCACAGTTAATAGCTCAAGTAGATGTTTAAATTTAAATTAAACACAGAAAGAGCAAGAAAAAATGAAAAACCAATCACCACCAAGTGTTCCACTTTCCAAGTGCCAGAATTTATAAAAGAAGATGAACAGTGGATGATCAAACCAGTGTTACTCTTCATCTGTCTGAAAAGGATTTCACCTGCAGATCTTACTCCATCCAGTATTAAGTTTGTGAGGGGGGTAAAGTGAGATGGGGAGCTATCCAAGGGAGAATGGAGGAAATGACAGAGAAAGAAGTAATGATAGAGAACTTACTGTTGAAGGTCTCCTCATACTACTAAGATCCGGGTTTCCCTTTATGTTCCAACTCTAACTCCAAGTTCTCCTAGATGAAAAAGACCCAGAGAGAAAAGAAAGGCTGAAATGAGCAAATGTGAAGAGGAGGAGGCTTGGTTCATTGATTAAAATCCCCACCCCAGCAATAAGCAAGTGTGATATTGATTGGGTGGGTCAATGAGAGTCACCACCCAAGTAAAAATCATTGACAGGGACTGTTACTGCCCTCCAAACAATAAGCAGTAGGACCCCCCCTAGCTTCTTCAAGTCCTCCAAACTCTCTCTCCAGAAGGGTGAGGAAAGAGAAACTCAAATGATTTTGAAGATGGGACTGGTGATGAACTCATTAATCACAGGAGTGGTATCTTATTTTGCGTTTGTTTTCTAAATAACCGGTTCTATTTCTAAAGCGGAGACAGTGACTCCCATTACACACAGACACAGACAAGTTCAGACAACGCCAACTGCTAAGGTAACAGCTTTCCTCATAATTTAGCTTTGCATGTAGTCTTCTAGCTTCACTTTACTGTTCCACTTCCCTCCCTGTGTGTAGCTCCTGACAACTCACAATACTTTCTTTCATCCCAACCCCAATTTCCATTTCCTAAACTCCCTCACCTCAACATTTTTAATCATACTATGTTTTAACTTTAACCCCTTCATACTGCTAATCATTTCTTCTCTTCTGTGTTTCCTATACCAGTCAACATCATATTATTAATAAGAATAAAACACCAAAAAGTGGTTAATTTAGTTATTCTATATCTTTTTTTTGGGTGATTAGTGACATGAAAATGGAGGGTGATTGTAAAATGAGGAAGGATGAAAGGAAAGGAAGAATGGGAGGGGACAAAATTTTTAGCCATAAAAAGCAAAACCGGTGTGTTTTTGAGCATGGGGAAGTGCGGCTGCTGTCAATGTCATGGAACCACAACCTTAGCATAATCATACATATTAGCTTCATTCAAGAGTGAGTGCAGTAATTTTAATCTAGGATAACAACCACCCTATATATCACTTCCTAATCCATTATTTTCTGTACTGTCTATATTCAACAAACATGTCTATCTATTTATTTTGCATCCATCTTTATATAATACTATTTCTCTAGGTTCTCTTCTTTTCTGCTTTTATGTAATTGGACTTCATGATCAAATTCATATTTCACAGTTACAGTAAATAACCAAATAAATATAAATATAATATATTTATGCTATTTTAATTAATAAAATACACTGCTGATGAAAAATATATAATTAATAAAATAAAATAGACTATTTTAATTTTCTAATTAACTATGGTTATTATTAAACTGATTTTGTATTTATACTATGATAAAAAAATGTAAAATGATTGAGAGGAATATCACTGTCAATTTTTTCCTCAGTCATCATCATGCAACGTCTGATTAATACTTTTACATCAATCAAAAGGTTCTGATTCCTACGATAAAATCATAGACAAAATAAAATAAAATACTTTCGTATAAAGGCAACGGCTAAGTAGACTCAAATAAAATACATAAACAACTTCTTGAAAAGGGAGTTAAACTATATACTTATAAAATTGTTCTTAGGTGAAGGTAAATTCTGATAAAAATGTTAATTTTTAAAATAAAAAATAGTAATATAAAATTGAACTTTGTCACGTGATTGGACCGAAACGAAGTCGTTTGTTTGTTGAGCAATTCGAGAAACATTTCAACATTTCCACAATAAACAAAATCACTGTAACTGTTGCCTCATCATTTATTTATTTATTTATTTAGTTTGTGATACAACTTTGAGCTTCACACAAGGAAACAACTAGCCCTATTCTTCTTCTCCTCCAAAATAATCTTAAAATGTAAAAAAAATAAAGAAAATCTTACAGTGAACTATCTCTTCAACCAACTATACATATTGATGAATGTATTAAAAATATATATGTCTAGAAAGAAGGAGACAAGGTCCTAGAACAGACAATATCAGAGACACAAAGGCCTAAGTTTCACCCTCTGGCATGTGAAAAGTTAAGGTTTCCAAAGTCAGGTATCCTATGCAGGATAACTCAAACCCTAACTAAATTGACATGATTTTATTCCACACAACAACCAGCAAAGCATTATGCACTAATAATCATAATAAATAAGGATTAAAGAATTCACAAACATACATTCATTCAATGTAGAACTCAGTATTAATTTTTCATTAGTCTTGAAAGAAACACCTCTCACACTATAGGGCAACAAAGTATTGCTTTAGATCTTATTTTCCAATAATTAAACACACTTTACATCTTATTTGTTTTAGTTAACATCTTCACAGTTGACTAAAATAGTTTCTTTGTGAGTTAAGAAAGACAATAATTTTAGAGTAATTATTATAAACCAACTTGTGGAGTAGGTTTTGTTGTTGTTGTTGCAATTTACTTTTACATGTTTAATTATGTAAAGATTACACTGTTGCATGGTGGCATAACTTGGTGTATTTAATATTATTTGCATGAACCTTTCCGTACAAAGCTGACTGTGGTTGAATGTATTGTGCAGAAAAAAATAATACCAGTAATCAACATGTTTTGTGCAGCATCATTAACCTTAGTACAGTGTTTATACTTTGAGTAGTTTGTTACTTAAGATTTGAATGAGATACACATTTCATGTGTTGTTATTCTCATTAATGACAGAATTAACTAACACCCGACATTTTTCAAACATGCCTGAAATTCAATGCCTAGGTTTTTGAAACATAGATAATTAGAGATCTTGAAATCATGATAGAATGTGAATTAGACTTTGGAGTATAATAATTAAAGATGGTAATAAACCATCAACTACTCTTCAAATCTGTGCTTTTGTGAAAACAATGGAAAACAGTAGTTAAATTATTCCATTTTATTAATCTATGTTTTTTATTGTTAAAATGTTTAATTTGATTCTTTTCACCTATATCCACTTGTGTTAAATTTGATTATTTTAATATTAATGGTAAGATATAAAACAAATATTTTTCTATAAGGTCAATTTACCTGTGTCGGGTACCTTTTGAGTTATACTATCATATAACAATCTATTGTATTATTAGTATGGTAAGGTTACATCACAAAGTGGCATACTTTAACATAGTTCTTATCGAAGCGGTGAGTTTTAACTTAGTTGTTGTCGTATTTTTATACTCCACGACAAATTATTCAGAAGAGAATAATTATTTATCTATTATTTTAAAAATTATAAATTATAATTTAAGTAGGGAGTAATCAATATAAATAATTTTCTTATAACATATCAAACAAGTAAGTTGTTCTGTAATTAAAAATAATAATATATTATCACAATGAGATGACTCCTACCTTGTTTAATTAACTATATAAAAAAGTAAAATATATTAATTAGTTATAATTAATAAATAGTGAGTAGTGATAGTATATTTAAATTTTTGTGTTCAAATTTTGTAGATGAAAAAAACATCTTGTTAAAAATAACTACCAATGTTGATTTACCTATATTAATAATTGACCAAATTTTATGAATATTTATACTAATAATTAAAAAAAATTTTCACCAACAAATGAGAGTACTTGATCCAAGGACATTTGTCTTCTTTATATATTTTCATCATTTTTTCCTCATTTCGAAGAGGTCACAGAATCACAGCTATTTTTTATGGACTATATCAGGTTACATTCTAATGATAGGGTAAAGCATAGGCAAAATCTTATCGTATATAGAAGAGAAAACTTGTCGTATCGAAATAGTATTTACATCAATCTTTAGGAAATATCACATCACTAGTCACAGATGTGCAGAGGATTTATACCTATCTATGCATTACAAAAATTATGATCACTTATGAGATGAATGAAATTTTTATCTTTTTGACATATGTACAATTTTTTTAAAAAAAATTATAAAAAAAAATGAAACTAAATATTTGAGTTATAAATTACGATTAAATAAATTACTTATTAATAGTTAGAATAAAAGTTATTGAAGAATCTATGATCAGAATAATTTATTATAATATATTAATAATATAATTTTTTTTAATTTTGTCATCTAATCATAAAATATTTAAGTATTACAAAAAAAAATCATCTTAAAATTCATATATTGACTAATTTATAATTGATTAAAAAAAATATTTACATCAATAATATTTTAAAGTAAACTCCAAATATAACTGCAATTTATTAGTTGATTTGTTAAAATATAATAATTTATAAATTGATTTGTTAAGATGCACAAGGACGTTCACACACGGGTGAAACAGTTTGAAATTTATATAGATTTGAACCATAAATTAGATATAAGATATTGGATTGAGTAAATTTAAATTTGAATTTTTGTTTCTATGGGTGGTTTATTTGGAAATTATTTATTTGATTACTTATTATTTTGTTATTATAATTGGTTTTAGTACTGAAACATTCTTTTGAAACTTGAGTATTTGTAATAAATTGAATTAAAACATTTATATTTTTTTATTAGAGGTTTGAAATAAATTAAGATGGAAAAAGTTGGTTTTGATAGCTTTAAAAGCTTTCTTATTAAAGTTTGCATGTTTCTACTTAGTTGATCATTATGAGTGAATCTCCGTATTCATATTTGCATGATTAAATCCATTAGTTTTATCAAGGTAGAACATAATTTTGATTAACCAAAGGTCTCAATTTAAAAAAACATAGTCTAATTTTTTTTTTAATTTTATAAAGTTTTTTTTTTCCTACTAGATGACTTTACAATAAAAAAACACACATAAAATAGTATAAATATCAGTCGTCTAATGTGTATCAAAATCTTTATCATATATTTTACTTGTAATAATAAACACATACAACACAAATATCACAAATATAAGAAAGCACCTACATATAGGTATATGCATTAATGACATGGTATAATTACATAGATTTTAAGTAAATCTTTAAATAAAATAAAATAATATAATTTTAAAAAAATTATAAATCATTCATACTCTAAAATATAACTCTATCATATAGAATAATTCTTCAACATCCAGTATTTAAACTTCTAATAACTGTTTAGACCCTTTTTAACATTTTTTTCATGACTTTCTCCATCTCATTCAGTCTACTCTTTTTGTAAGAATAAGATACACTATTTATTATTTAAAGTTAAGGTTGAAATTTGTTTTCAAATTCAATCTTCACTCTATTTACTCTATGTACTACTATAAACATATAATTGAGGGTGACTTCTACTATTTATAATGTTCTTAGTTTAATAAATGATTGAACAATGATATGAATATTTAAGTTTTTTTATACACTGATATCTATATCTAAATAAATATATGCATAAATAATTCAACTCCGGTCAACTCATGATTCACCAGTAAGAATTAGTTAATGAATTATTAACTTAAATGAATGAACCGGGACAGTTGGAAATTAAAATATTAGTGTACTTTGGATATATATTACCATTCTTAGGTATTTGAGTTTTCATAATTTAAATATAAAAACCATGAGCATGATTTGACCAAAATTCATTTGATTGGACCAAATCTATATTTTTTTTTATTTCACCAAGTTTTCCTCCACATCCACAAGGGGTGAGACAGCCTCAACTAAAATTCAGGGGTGAAAATAAATGTTCAGACTCTTGCACTAAATATACCTGTCATGAAGCCCCACAGAAAATTTTGAGCCACAGTTTGTCCTCAATGAAAACTTTTTTTTCCATTCTCATTATTTTTGGACTGTTGATTTCAAAATAAAATTTTCATAACATGCAAAATATATTTTTAAAAGTTTTCCTAGAGAAGATGAAGAACTAATGGAGTACAAAAAGTTTAAGATCAAATGAAAAAGATAAAAAAAAAAAAAAAAAAAAAATTTGGGAGAAAAAAAAAAAAAAAAAAAAAAAAAAAAAAAAAAACTTGGCATCAACACTATATACATACACAGATGTATTACACTGCAAATACAAGTACTTGTGATTTTCATAGCAGATTGGTCACAGTGCATTTACTTTTGCTGTGGGAGAAAGGACCAAGTTAGGAAAACATCAAAACAAGCAGATAATATATGCAACTACTGTTGTGATAACAGAAGTAATAAATGGCTTGTTCCGGTATTTTATTGAGTCCTGAAGAGACATTAATTATTTATATCCTAAGTTATGTTTGCTTCATGTACTTGCAGCTGCTGACTGTAACGCGAGATGTATCTGACAAATCATCTGTTATGTTTATATTTATAAAGAAATGTCCTTGATGTTTGGCACAAATAATAAAGAGGCTTCATCCAGATTACAACAAAACTTGTTCTTCTTTCTTCAAAATTGCCGACATTGGATTTTAAGCTGCATGTCCTACACCCTTACTAGATTCATTAATTCTGTTTTCTGAGATAAAGGCTGAAAAATACAATTAAGCTTCTTACTTAATTCCTTGTGAACTATATGTGAACTCTCTTTATTATTTTTTATTCATCTTTTCGTATTCATTCTATATTTATTATACTAATTAGAAATAAAAAATATTTTATAATATAAGTATAATAGGCTATCATTTATGAATAGCTATAGTCTACATATTTATCGTTTTTGTTAACATGAGTTTTGATCTAATCCTTCCATATTTTTGTATTTTTTTTTTAATAATACTTTTTTTCATTTTTTGACCAATGATTGTTATTACTTCAGCATAGCTAAATGTCAAGTTGCATGGTGATGCCTATCATAAAAGTTTTTATTTATTTTTTTAAAAAGTAATTTTTAATATGATATCAAAATTATTTAGAGTTTATTATAGTAAGTGTTTCTTGAATTTAACGTCATTCGTTATTGAATAATCTATAATATATAGTGTCAAAAAAAAATGTTAAAAGTTTCATATCAACTCAAAATAAAAACATTTTAATATAATTAATTACAAACTTTATTTTATAAACTGATTTTATAATTAAGTTAAAATTAAAATTTAGTAGTGTATAGTGTAGAGTGAATACAACTTCACTTAACTTTTTTCTTGCAGGTCAAACTCGTTTGGTTTGGACCGATTTAACCAGCACAACATTTTAAGAAGAAAAGTTATTAAATGCTTTTGGAAGCATAATTAAGATAGTTGAAACCGTTTGATGTTAGAAGATGTTAGTTATTCATTGTTGTTTTTTTATATATATAATTTTTCAATTTGGTTTTAGTTGTTCAGACGTTTTTAATATTTTTATTAAAACCCGCAGACAACCCTACCAAACCACAAGCAATGCTAAGACGGACACAGAACAACCACTGCATACATTCGTCTATTTATAGGTGTTAGAGGTTCTTTATATTTATTTAGCACAATTTCATTTTATATATATATATATATATATATTTTTGTTAGATTTATGTTCAAGCCATTTAAGGGAATTATATCATTATGTAAGAAATAAAGTTAAATAATTGTTAAAATTTATGTAAAAAAAACTGTATAAATACAATGGATTAAGTCGCATTTGTCTTCAGATCATTTGACCATTGCTTGCATAGTAAAATTTATTGTAGTTTAAAAATAAGTACCTTTTAAAATATTTACTTCTTTAAAATCTGTTATGAAGAATAAAAAAATGTTAAATAATTTTCATTCATAAGAAACTATTAATTCATTTGATTATATCATTTTTTTTTACTTTATTAATGTTCTCCAGCTGAGTTAAAATATCGAATATTGTGATAAGGTCAGAGTTAGGAGGTATAAATTAATTTGTTACAAATAAATTACTTTAAAAAAATATTTATTTTAAAACAGAAAAAAAGAAGAAGTTTAGAAGCAGATTAAAAGAGTCAAGCTTATTGCCTATACATTGATTGCTAGCATTTAATTTTCCATTTATTATTCCAGTCTATGACATAATGAAGTAAAGTGTTACATGGGCAAACTCAAATGGGATGTTTGACGTGGAAAGTAGTTTTTGAGAAGATAGCACAATGAGATGTGCAAACATGGATATGGACAAATTTATACTAAGTAGAAATGTCTATTTTTAACAGAAGTGTTTTTAACTACATGTGTTTTAAAGTAGGATCTGTAAAGACTCTTAACATTTTGAACAAAAATAATGTAGGAATAATGCATTGCTAGTCAAGATGAGCCAGGTTGTGTTGTGTAGATAAAATGTTGGGGAAGTTCAGCACACGATGTAGCGAATACCTTTCATACGTGGTCCATATATTTATTTATAAGAGCTGTGTGGCAGTAATACATTCGTAAGAAATAGTGATCCATGCTCAACTGATAGTGGTTTTAGGATTAGGATCAGACAACTAATCAGTTTACTAAACTTCCAATTTGGTCGGCATCGCCGTTAGCATGTAATCTTTTGCATCTGAATTCTAACATACCATTAGAAACGATGAGATAAGATTGGGTAAAACTCCTTCTAGGCACATAAAACACTGCTGATACTTACTTCACCAAACCACAAATTTATATCTAAGCTCGGAACCATTTATTAAGCATTCGTTAAACTGAAACAATCTCACATAAATTAATGTGTCCAAATAATCTGTCTTAGATCACATAAATAGATGAGATTAATATGTTTATGAAAATAATATTGTAAATTAGTATAAAACAATAAACAAATGGGTTTAGGTTGGAGGGTTGAGATTAGCAATTCCGAAATATAAAAACCCAACGGGACAACTCGCTCCAAATCGTACAGGTTGGAGAACTAAAATAACCCAAACTGCACATTTAAATACACTGATTCATCAGATCAAATACAACTTGTCAACTCTTAACGAATTAAGAATAAAACGTGCTTGGGAACAAAAATGAAACCATTGGCATCCGTGGGAGTTTGCTGTCACTGATGATACTTATTGACTTAATATGTAAACAAACGTGGAGAAAGGGGCATCCCCATTTGTGACGAATTTTAGCCCAAAATTTAGCAATCTCGCTACAAAATCAAACGCACTTGCCATCTACACTCATTTTTTATTTACCTTCAAATACAGAATATGAATTTAACTTTACATTTTCATTGTATCTTAAAATTATCTGATAATATGAGTAAGAAGGACCGAAACTTTAAACGATAACTAGCAGACTAAAAATCAACCAAAATAGGGATGTCAATAGTCAATACCAGCTCACCACTTAATAAAACTAATAATTGAATTAATAGGAACGCACTAGATGAGGATATTAATAATAGTTCTACAAGACTATATCCTCATTAAATAGTCAATTCCGGCTCACTACTTCATATAACTTAATAATTAAATTAGTTAGGCATAATACACATTCACATGGACGCACATATTCCTTACTTCTTCGTTGGGTTGTCAGACTTGTGGAAGCTCCGTAGACTCGACTCGTAAACTCCTAAGAGTCTACTTTTATATTAAAAAAAATTAATAGTTTTCTAGAGCATTTTTACTTCTATTAGAAGATGCAGTTCTATTAACCTCATTTGAATTTGATCCACTCCCTCCCACACATTCCTTAAAAAATATACTGCTCCTTTAAATTCAATTTCTGCCCAAAAAAACAAATGTAAAAAACAGACTTCATTCTGCAGCAGCCCAATAAAAAATCCTAATCCCTTCCCTACCCTAATTTGACACCAGCCATCTCTAACCTTAAATGATAAGCAGCTACCTGCGACGCCACCACCTACAACCTGCAACCACCACAACACGACCACGATGACACGACCACTGCAACCCGCGATCACTGCAAGGCAACCACCTGCAACCCGCGACCACCCCACGCTCCGCTCAATCTACCACCGCACTCCACAGAAGAACTCGACAAACGACACTGTTTTGGGGTTTAAAAAAACCCAGTTGGACTCGCCAACTCGGACCAGAATCGCGAGTCCACTGCGATTTCACCGAGTCTGCACCGAGTCCACGAGTTTACAAAATTGAGTTAACTTGGTAAGGCAAAGTGGGCACGTAAACTCGGACGAGTCAACGAGTTCACTCGCGAGTTTGATAACCATGATACAAACTATCTTCCCACCATCCATCTAAACCTGCAGCAACTAATTTGTATAATTGAGTGTCTCATTTTATGCCTAAATAATAACCAAGAGTCTAATATGCCCCTCAATATAATTGAACGACAACAAAAGCAATACTCATTCTTTAAAGCAAAATAAATATTGTACCATATAAAAATCAAAGTAAAACTATTCGTTGAAAAAGATACCAAGAAAACAAAACTAATATTTGTGTGATCCACAAATTAGTACACAAGGGACCAGTAAATGACAAACTAGCTCCATATAATACCACAATCAACAGCCCGTAGACTAGTAACTTCTGCCCCAGTATGTCCACTTTGTTGCAGGCTTTCCAGATGCAAAGCACTTAGTGCCTGTAAACCAACCACGATTAATAAGCAACACAAATATTAATGGTGATGTTATTAGAGAGGGAAAATTACATAAGAGAGAAACATTAGTAGATAGTAAATTCATACAGAATCAAAGTCTACATATAGTTTTCAAGTTCTGTTGCATTAAAAAATAATAACACCTGCATAAGCACAAGATTATATACCTTCAGGGAGTTCTGGCTGATCAAAGGGGCTGCAAAGAGTCTTAGAGGCTCCCATCTCACCCTTAGTTCTTGCTTTGACATCAGCCTCCACCTCCTGAAGCATTGCAGATAAAAAACAATCTTACATCATAAGAAAAATGTTTAATAAAAAATGGTTCTAAAATATCAAATCAACACCTTTTCTCCAAGAGGACATAATTTGATAACACGAGCAGTAGTTCTATTTGGATTTTATGACGTTATTCTAGCTAGTAAAGAGCAAGCTAGAAATGAATTATAAAATGTAATTTCTTTAAGGTTGACAACGACAAATGCTTTATATTTCGCTAATCTTACAATGACAAAAGACCTTCTACAGTAGCCAACAGATTGGAAGTTTTAAAATAGAAAGCATTAGTTTACTAACCCGTAATAGCAGTTTCAATATATTCTGTATAAACTATTTGAAAAAAATGATTGACCTCATTAAAAGAGTGACACTAGCATAAAACTCAAAGAACAAAATTCCTTGAAAATCAAATCAGATCAAGACAGCAGAAACACTATATTTAAACAAAACACAATTCATACCTCCTCATCACACCATGGAGCTAAGATCATTTTTCTTTGGTTCAAAGCTTGCACAAATTCATCCCAAGTGTGTATGACCTCAATGCATTCATCTCGTTTTTGTTTCGCAACATCAAACAGATTCTGTTGAATATTATCAAGCAACTTTTGTATTTCAACAGCCAAATCAGCACTAGCAATGTCTATCTTTGCTCCATTATCACGTCGAACAGCGCGAACCTATGCAAAATCCAGAGACTTATATGGTGTTCGATGAAAAACTAGCAATGTAAAAGCAAAATGACAAATATGAGGATTGATGTAACAGTGGGACAAAGTTGAATACCTGCTTATTCGCTAAATCCTTTGGTCCAATTTCAATTCTTAGAGGAACACCTTTCATTTCCCAGTGAGAATACTTCCACCCCGGAGAATAATTATCTCTAAAATCCGACTCAGAACGAATACCTGCTTCAGACAATGCATTCACAGTTGCAGAACAGGCATCATAGATTCCTTGAGTATTAGCATCTTTGTAAGGCACAGGAATCACAATGACTTGTACTGATGCGACTTTAGGAGGCAGTACCAATCCCTTGTCATCACCATGAACCATCACCATGACGCCAATCTGTAAGAAAATAAAAAATTTAAATACAATATGATGTGGAGGAATCCTCCAATGCATTTATATTCCAGAGATCAAAGCTTACAGTTCGAGTACTATAGGCCCATGAGTTCTGCCAGACCATTGCTTTCTCTCCCTTATCATTTTCAAAGTTGATCTCAAACATTTTAGCAAAGTTTTGGCCAAGACAATGAGAAGTTGCACCTTGTATACCGCGACCAGTGTTCGGAATAAATGCCTAGCAAAATAGAACATCAAAATTTTATAAAAAGCTTACATTACATAACTAAAAAACTTATCATGCAAAGAATGTCAGATGCGTACCTCAACACTGGTAGTGTAAAGCCCACCAGCAAACTTCTCAAGCTCACTTTTCTTACCCTTTATGACAGGAACTGCCAAATACTCCTCATATATACGTCTATATAATTCCAGAATGTCAAGAACCTGAAACAGTAATAGTTTAGAATATTTTGGAAAAAAATATCCAAAAGATGCGAAATTGGCATGCTTAGATGGAGAATACAGAGTAATATGCATATAGTGTGCAACACAAGCAAAAACGAGATGCATAACTAATTCATGTACCATTAGAACACCAAGATAGGGAACATAGTGACACGGCTTATAGTTCTCCTTTGAAAAGGAACTTTTAACATAGCAAAAGATGAGAGAAGAGCCTTAACAACTCTTCATTAAGTATGCAAAGCTAGAAGATGCCCAAACTGAGGCAGGTTACAACGGGACCAAAATGGAAAATTCCAAAAATAACTATTTGGTGCCATACCTCTGCATCTGCTTCCTCCTTTGTTGCAAAAGCAGTGTGCCCTTCTTGCCAAAGAAACTCACGACTCCTGCAATCAGAACTCATAAAGCACCACGCAATAGACTAGAAAGAAGTCCCAAAATATAAATTAGTTTACATGACAGCAACTATCTGAAACCATATTGGCAGTCTGATATTTAATAAGGGAAACCTAGTGCATAAGGCTCCCACTTGGTGTATCTGGGGGAAGATAAACGTATACAGCTTACCACATTAAGGAAAAGCTGGATCCGACACATGAACACTAGGTCAGAAGACCAATGCTCACCCTCTATATATAAATGATAAGATATTTAACATACAACATATACTACTTGCAAATTTAAGATAAGAGACATACAGAGGCTGAATATTCCAAAATTTGAAGCCTCTAATTTAAGTTTGAAATTTTTTATTGTATACATACCAGCCAACAAATCATTATATATCATGGCCCAAAAGAAAAAGGTGGAGAAAAGAAAAAAACTATTCACTACCTGATGAATGGTGTGGGATTGCTGAACTCCCATCTAACAACATTACACCACTGATTAAGTTTCAAAGGCAAGTCACGATGTCCCCTTATCCACTTAGAGTAGTAGGGATACATGACAGTTTCACTGGTTGGACGAATAGCAATAGGAATTTCTAATTCAGATTCCCCGGACTTTGTTACCCAAGCAACCTGATGGATGAGTAAGACAATCAGACAAGTACTACTGTTTTCAGAATAAATAGTCCATCTGGGAGGAAATGGAGTTATATAAATAATCAAACTGCATGTCGAAATAAATAACCATTTCAATACATGAAACTGTCATTAACTAAATGAAACAAACGTCGCAAAACTAATTTCTTTGTTGTACATAACAATCCAGTGTATAGCACGCCCCCCTGATCAAGAAAGTCTCAGACTATTGAACAAATAATTGATTTAATAATGCAATACTCTCCAAATCTTTACAACGAAATCAATCTTCCTAATATTCAAGGATAATATTCTCAAGTTAAAAAAAAAAACTTAATACAAATTCACAAACTCTCACCTCGGGAGCAAAACCCTCAACGTGATCCTTCTCCTTTTGCAAAACTCCAGGAGATACAAACAAAGGGAAGTAGCAGTTCTTGATTTTCATTTTCTTTATTTCCGGATCGAAAAACTCCTGCAGATTATTTTCAACATTAGAACAACTCTGACCTATGGAAAGGCTAAAAGAAACAAATCTAAGGAATATTTTGAAATCTAATACTCATGCATTGCGTGAAATTACAGACACAATATACAAACCCATCGACTCACTCATTATCTAAAACAAAACAAGAATTAAGAAACTCACTTGCATGATCTCCCATATTGCCATTGACCAAGGCCTCAGAATATAGCAACCAGATATATCATAGTATTCAATCATTTCCGCATTAACAACAACCTGTCAGATTAATCCAAAGCCAAAGTCAACCAACACAACACACTGCCGAAATTGTTAACAGTGAAACAAGACCATATCAGGATGAACGACCAGCTTTGACCGAACACAGATCGGGACAAAACGACAAACAGAAGCAATTAAACGGCTCAAAATACCTCGGAATACCACTCTCCGAAGTTGTCCGCCTTCCGATGCGTGAGACCCAAGCCAGTCTCCTTCTTCACCTCCTTCTTCTTCGCACCTGCAAGGCCTCGTTCATTTGTCATTACAAGAAAGAACATACAGATGCACAAACACGAAACGCGAATACGCATGAATAATGCGAATTACCGGATTGCTTAGCCGAAGGCTTTTTGGCTTCAGTCCCCGCCATGGTGAAGGACGAGCACCTGATCCTGCCATGGCCAAAAAGAGAAATGTTAACATTAGGAGGCGAAGCAGAAAACCATATCGGGATTGAAATGCAGGCTGCGAGTTACCCGTTGCAAAGATGCCGAAGGCGAACGAAACGCGCGAGAGCGATTGTGGCGCTACGGTTGACTCTAGGGTTTTCACTTTCAGATAAAGTGTTCAGCTGTGCCCCTTCCGCCCTCTTTAATTTCTTACACTCCTATTTTTTTACTCTTCACTGTGCACCTTCGGCTACTCAGTGTAACGTACTTTGTTTCAGTAAATATTTCCCTTTTATGTAACGTCTTTATTTTATTTGTCATTAGTTATATTATACTATTTATTTATTTATACAAATCTCGACATCATGTTGTTAAAATAATAATATATACCTTATCTTTTTCCTAATTCCTTATATATATAAAAGTAAAATAGTTCTTCACAAATCATTTTTATTAAAATTACGTATAATTGTACTATTAGTTTATTATTAAATTATATTAATAGTTATAATCGATACATTTATACCTATATATAAAAATGATTTTTTTTATGACTTTTCTGGTTGTACGTCATTTTTTTTTTAATTTTACCATTGTTTAATATATCTTATTTTATTAGTACAATGAAGTATTTTGTCATTTCATGTAAATTATTTAAAAAAATAATTTTTATTTTTTTAAATTAATATTAATGAACCACTTTTATATGTAAACTAACTTCCTTACTTTTTTCTTAATTTTTTATTTTAAGACAGCAACATAAAAAAAAGAAAGAGCATATTTTTACTAGTTCCCACGTCAAATCTCACGTATAAAATAAAATAATCTCAATTTTCAATCACTCTCTTCACTCCACTTCAATCTTAACCTTAACCGGAACATCATCATACTCTCCAATCCCAAAACCACCAATGGAAGAAGAAAAAAAACTTAAAGAAGAAGAGAAACTCAAACCAAAGAGAAGAAAAAAGAGGTTGATTAATCAATTCATCATTTTTCTTTTATCGTGAAAGTTGAATAGTAGAGGAAAATGTGAATACATGCTTGTTAAAAAATGTTGTTAAGTTTCAAATTGCATAATATATGAAAAAGAGCAAAAAATTATTTACCAGTCCACTTTTATATTAATAAATTTGATTTTTAAAATTTAAAAACCATCTGAACTTAGTCACTCCTTTTTTATAATCAGCATGTTTTTCTAATTTACAGATAGACTTATCTCTTTTTTATACTTATAAGTTTTATCCAAACATACTCATAATCATAAAATCATAAAAAGAATGCATGATAGAGAGAGGGGGAAATGACAAAATTAATTAAAATATTGTTCACATAAAAATGCTACTACAAACACAATTAGAAAGAGCAATTACATGGTTTTAGTCCTTGGGAAAAAAAATATCAAGACAAACTTTAGAAAAAACTATTAAGAAAGATCTTATAATTAGTATATATGAAAATTTGATTTTCATTTGAATCATACATGATCTTTTTAATACAAGATCTTATATTTTTCATTAGAAAAATAGTAGTATACATGATCAATAAGATCTCATAATGAACTTTGTTGTTATTCACCTGCCTATCATAACACAATAAGCAACCTCCTATAGAAATTTTCAATCAAACAAATTATTTATAAACCAAATCACATTTCTAAACATCCTCAGAGACTATGTCCTGTGTCTGTGACCAGTCACCAAGATAAATTTTCTACACGCAGAATAACATTCCAAAATAAATTTTGTAAATAAAATTAATACTAAGACGTATTTCATTCTGTTCCATATTTAAAATTAAAATCAACTGTACAAAATCTAAAACAATCGGGCAAAAGAAAAACATACCAAAAACACAGAAATTGAAGAATACACTTGGCAATCAGCAGGTGGTATATAAATATAAATAACGAGAAATCCTTTTATTGCTCTATGGTATCATCTTAACCGTAAATTGTGAAAAAAAATCTTTGTCACAGTCATCCCTCACCCTCTGCCCCAAACCAAAAAAAGAAAAATTTCTTCGGAGGATTCTTGGAAGTGAACAAAATGAATGGGAGGAGGCATTGAAGCCAAAGTCTTGGGGAGACATCTGCAAGATCACATTGTATACCCCAAATCATGCAAACAAACTTGGCTTGACCAACTTAACAAAGAATAACCAAAGAGTTGAAAGATGCAGCGCCAAAGACCCTTCATCATCAGCTTGGTTGTGGTGGCACCACTTTCAAGCTTCGCATCCATTCACAAAAACTAGGATCATCGAAGTGAACAAAACTGGCTTTCAGCTTTGTCCGCTGTTCTGATGTCAACGACCGGAGTTGTGGGAATCTTGCCTCCTGCAAAAAAAAATCATCATTCAATATACAATTACAGGTTTGGAGCAATCTTAAAATGTCGTTGACTTTTTTTGAAGAAATACTAGTAAAAAGCCTTTTTCCCAAGAAAATCATTTTTCCACCAATCTACTTGGTATCAGAATTAAGAATAAAGTGCTAGTGCTGTTTACCTGCTCATAAGGAGGATCCTTGTGAGCTGGAATGAGACGAGAGACAAAATACCGAGCCTGGGAGCTACCCTCCTGTTTCAAATGTAAACTGACTGTTTCAAATCTTATCAAAAGAATATGAAACTGAATGTGGCAGGCAGTAAAGAAAACTAACCTTAAATGCAAGGATGCGAGGAGCTGGAAAACGGCACTCAGTCAGCTCTTCAGCCAACGTCCTACATGCAGCTAGAGCAGCAGCACTTCTTCCTTCATCAGCTGCAAGTTCGGCACCCTAGGATCCATCCATCAATATTTAGAAAAAATAAATATTATGAGAATACAAACAGTACAAGAAAATACAAATTGTAAACAGGAAAAGAATCAGAAGACAAGGCAAGCAAAAATGTCAAATACAAACTGCAAAAAATCATGAGTAGAATATTATATTCATAATCACATATTATAGGATCAACAAAACTTTTGGCTCATTAATTTTATCAATTTCAGTTTCAATATCCACAGTTTAACTACAACAATGTTACTGGCATGTTTTCAGTATGCAATTGAAGTTTTGCTTGCCGTAAAGACACTTCTGCTGATGACGCATTGTTTAAAGTCATCTCTAATTATCCATCTTACTAATTGTACTCCACTTATATATTTTAATCTGGTTTTATTCCTAGTAGATGTGGGATCTTACAGGAACTTGATAATGGTGGCATAACCACAAAGAACTTGACTATGATAGATTCTGAATGACTCTGATATCATCTTAGTAAGAGAGTTTATGCCTAAATCAAACTCACAAAATCGGCTTATAGAGTGAGGATTGCACCCTACTTATATGTTATAATTTGCCTTTATTCCTAGTCGATGTGAGATCTCCAACGATCCATATTACTAAAGTCAATAAAAAAGGGTTACTCGCATCAAATTTGACACCACATAAGCAGAAATGAGACCCTTGAGTTCAATAATTCCAAGGATAAGGAAATACTACTGGTTCAGCAGGTGAAGCATGAAACTAAGCAGCAAGGTGGGACATGTGGTTGGGGAGAAAGGATTCTTTTATACAGAGAAAGAGAGGAGGGGAGGTAAGCAATCAGTCATCAACGAGATGACAATTCAGCTTTAGGCTTGGGCATCCCATTTTGTTACAATTGAAATTGTGAAGACAAAAACTAAAGAAGACCAAATGTGTAATTTAGACCAAAATTAAAATTGAAGATCTTTAAACGGTGCTTTAAATATAGGGTGTGTTTCAACAACAAACCCATTCAGGCATCTAATAAAGAAAAGGATGAAAAATTATAGACCCCAGCCATCAACTACCCCCAATGGCTAAGAGAACTCCCCCCTTACTATTACAATACAAATAACTAAATCCTTAATTTTGAGGGAACATCGACCATGAGGACGAAAAAGCAACACCAGCATAACCATAGTAATTTCCAACATGACACATTTTTTAATATAATCCAAAGCACAAAACGATACAAATAAAACAACCGACTTTATGATAAAGAGGAGTGTAAACAACAAACTCCTAACACTACCTACAATTAGTTAAAATTTATTAGAAGCCATAGAAGTGTGAGACTCTCATTAAATATGTGAAACCATAAAATTTTGTAATTTTCAATAAATTTCAATAAAAAGTAGAGAAAATGTGTTCAAAAGAGTCTGTCAGAGGGCGTCTTGCTAGCATTTCTGATGTGATAAAATGAAATGTGACATAAAACATAACACTCAACTCCAAAAGTAAATCTTAGTCCAAATGCTTAAAAACAAAAAAATGCAACATCAAGCATTTATCATAAAAAAGTTCAAAGTCAGAAGAGTTAACAAAATACGAGGAAGAGATTTTAGTGATGGGAACACCAAGCATTTATCATAAAAAAATCAAAATCAAAAGAATTAACAAAATACGAGGAAGAAATTTCAAGGATGGGAACCCATTCTACAATTGTCTATCAAATTCAAAACAGTTATGCACCATCTTAGTCAAGAGATTTAAAATAAAAGAACGTTTCTTTTTCCCAACTGGCCACCAGCCTCAGCTGCTGGTGGCAACAGTGGCCCAGTAGCAGAGGAAACTGGAGAAGAACAAGACAGGAAATGAGGCTAAAAAAAGAATAGGAAAAACAACGGACTGATAATCTCTGTGGCTTGGTGCAATTGCACCACTCACCGTTGCATATCATTAACATGAATTTAATTTGAAAACAACATGAATAACCTAATGACTGAGGTAAGTGCCAAAACAACCTACATCAAACTAAAAATATATCAAGCTAGAAAAGGGCAACAGGAGGCATACCAACCAAATGAAGACATCAGTGCCATGGTCTAGTACAACAGCAGCATCAGACTGCATAGCAAGATCATATGCCGGTAGCTCCTCAAAGGTTCCCCCCTCCCTGTGCATTAAACATCGGGGAGCTACCATTCTGAGTGATAGATCAAATGATGCATTCAGAAACAAATTCCTCAGCACAGACCTCTCATCTTCATGGCCAATAATGCTTCCCAAGAGTGGTCCTCTCCTGAGATGGAAAAGAAGCTCTGGTAAGAGAGCAAGCTCCTTTGGGAAGCTGTGAAGTTTTGATTTAGGTAATTGGGAACCAAATTTTAGAGCAATATCCTTGATTCTTTCATCTATTGTTGATCGCATATCAATTGCATCAGAATGGTTTTTGGCTCGCAACAGTGTTCTTTTTGCAATGAGGACAGTGGCCACTTCATCCTGAACACTCTCAAGATATGCAGAAATACTATCTACTGTTGGCAACCTAACAGTAATGACCCTCGACACATCAGCTTGATACACATTTGAATATTGAATTGCAAATTGGAAAAAGACAAAATCACTTCTAATATCTCCTTCGGTTTCCATGGAGAGAGAGAAGCTTTGGGTTTCTTCAACACTTAGCATTTGAATATAAAGGGCAGTATCATTTTTAAATGTTTCATGGGTATCTACATGTGACTCTTCCCCTGGGCCGACGACTTGAGTAATGACAATATTATCTGATGTGCGCAATTCTAACAAACCATGAGAGCCTGCTGATCTGGCAGATGCCCTTTGCAAATTAACACCAAAGGCTTCCCCAAAATCATCATGGAGAACAAAAACTCCACCTGATGTTTTTGCAAGAGGATGTAAGATAGGAACTCTTACAGGACATGTTCCAGCACATAAAACATCAATTATAGTATTGTGTCGATGAGCCTCACTACCAAGATTTTCCATCCATTTAATTGCAGTCTTTTCCCTGTAAGGATAATTAGGATGACTAAAAGAATGAGGGACAGATCCAGGCCCATAAGTGTTCGGTCCACCAGCACAGACAATAATTCTACTATTCCCCCCTGATCTTTTGACCACCCCCCTGGACAGATCAGCAGAAGGGCCCTGAATTATAGCAAGAGCAACCTCAACAGCAGTTCCTAGGCACCGATCACGAGAAGCTTCTGGTATATTTAACTTGTATGCCCTCAACGATGAAAATATGGAATGTGCTACAGCCAGTGAAGCATGCATTGGTGACAAGTATATACCAGTACCATAAATTAATGCTTTCAAAGATTCTTGACTTGGTGATTTCTCCCCAGGCAGCACATCAGCAGATGCCATTGACTCTTCTGAAAGATCATACACTGAAACAGTGCGACCATATAATACAATTCCTAATCTCGTTGTTGGTGGGAGAGAATCAACAAAAGCATGCAAGGAACTCTGTAGATGGTGTAGGTGAGGTTCATCTAAACATTCATCTATAACAAGAACAATTGGGGCAGACATTCTAGAATCAGAAACTGGAACAAAACCTGGTCTCTTGTTCTCAGTTTGAGCATAGTCAAACATGGTTGAAGATAATTCCAGAAATCTGCGAAGATCTTCCTTGCTATGTGCAATGTACTCCCCATCACTTCCATTCAGTTTCCTACATATAACACACTGCCACTGGCCTGATCCAAGTAGTATGTTGCAATATATATTTGCATAAGCACCACAGCTTTGGCAACGATGAGGATCACGCTGTATTACCTGGGGGCCCATTGAAACCTCCCTCCCAGGAGAGACCAATGCCCCAAAACCCAAACTGGGCACATTGGCTTGTTTCTTCTGTTTCAGTATCTGCTTAGCAAATAGAACGGAAAAGTTATTTATATATTAAAAAAATTGAGAATAATGAATGATAATGCCTTGTAAAATTTCATGCCTTGACTGTGAATTAAAATAAACCAGAACATACATATATACCTTACGAGCTGAAAAAAGAACAAATGATGACTCTCCAACGGGAACCTTGTCGTCTATACTATCAGAAACTTGCTGCTGCAACTCAAACGATCCATTTGAAAATTGCAGCGGAGATGATGACGTTGGCAAAGAAGAACCTGAAGAAAATGCAAGAGGCTGAGGCGATGCAGGTGATGTTCGAAAAGGAACCGCAGCTGGACGGACCGGCGACGTAAAAACCGGGGGTCCAGGAGGGGTGCTCAAGTGAGGAATAGAACTGCCAGTTGTAACCCCATTGGCTGGTGATAAAACGCTAGGGGTTTTAACGGAACGGGAAGAAGATTGATCTTGTTGTAAGTGCAGTTTTGGTGAAGGAAAACCAGGTGGTGACGCTACAGAATTAGGAGGGGGCGGAATGGGACTCTTCTCAGGGTTTGCACTCTCTCTCTCAGGGGTGAACCCAACATTAGGTTGTGTTGGGTTAGCCATTGAAAATCAAGGAGGCCACTAACAAGAAACAGGTACAATATCAAGAAGCAGACTTTGTGCTAAAGCCAGAATTGAATTGACAAAAATCAATACTACCAAGAAAACACACAGACCCTAATCAAGATTCTTATTCCACTCACAGGACAATAATAATTCCCAACTAAATTCTACCTAACCTGCTCAGATACTCAACCAAAGGGTACCCAGTCACCATCCATCATCAACTGGTCACAGATCCCCTCTGCAGAGGAACAAACAGATCCCAAATTCAAGAAATGAGTTAGGGTTTGAATGGAGATCAAGATTTGGTGTAACGGAACTAAAGAAAGTGTGGATTTGCTTACCTGAGAGAGAGACGATAAATGCTGGGGGAATGACAAAAGGATTAATGATGAAAGGGGCAAGAATCGAAATTGTTGACTTTTGGGCACTCTTCTTGCTAATTCCGAGTCCCGCGAGTGGGTTTAGGAAAAAACGCTGTTCTTTGTTTTATAAACTCATGTCCCATTGTTTTCGTAATTGGATTTGGATTGGGAGAGGGTTGGGGTTTGAGATTTTTCACACGCCAGATAAAAAAAAAAAAACACAAAAACAATGCTACGCAGTGAAACCTCGGTTTTTCATCTTACGTGTTCCTTTCCTTGTTGGCACATTGCTACTCGCTAACCTAAGACAACTCCTCCACAAGGACTTCCTCACGTCACCTTCAACGCTGGAACACACCTTAAGTATGTTACTACTTTACCGCAATGAAGCACGGAACACGTGCCGAAATGGATTACAAACTGTATCACCGTAAAATTAAAAACTTTATTATTTTAAAACGTGAGCATCATAAAAATATGAATATATATATATATATATATACTATAAAATAATCTGAATGATTCAAGAATAGTTAGGTTTATTTAATTAAAAAAAATTATGAATGATTTATATAGATGTAAACATTTTCAAAATATTTTTTTTACACAAAACTATGTACATTTTTACAGTGAAATAACACCATCCGTTTTGTCCAAAAATTTAAATATTTAAAGTGTTATACAGTTTTATTAATCATACACTAACAAACGGTTTTAAAATAATTAGATAAATTATGAGATAAATCGGATAAAAAAAATATATTGTTAATTTCATTAACAATTTTATATTGAATATTGCAAACTAAATAATTATTTTGTCATTATATTCCTTGAATCGCAAGAAATGAAAAATTAATAATAACATTTTAAAAGATGAATAATACTAGTATTTAGAATAGTTTTTAGTTGAGATAGTTGAATATAGAAAAATTAAAATATTAATTATTTTTTATAAACACATGTGATGATAACTAAAAACTAAATATGTCTTCAATTTTCATTAAAGAAATTAAATGTTTATTAATTTTTTTATTGTATTAAAACGAAATATATTAATATTTATTATTTTAAATAACTATTTGTCCTTTAAAATCAAAATAACTCAAATATGATATAATAATTATAATAATAATTTAATAAAGTTAAAATGTGATTTTAGATGATAAACTTAGTTTTAGTCTCTATATTTTAAATCAATGAATTAGTTATTTCACTTAGTACTAAGTTACTGCTAATAAATCTCATGAACTCCCAATTTAAACCCTCAAATAATAAAATAATAAGAATCTTATACTTCAAACAAGTTATAAAGAAGCACGTGTTAAATTAGATAGAGAGTGAGCTGGGTTCAACACAAAATATCTAAATCAAAATAGACAATGTTTCAATAATTAAAATTAAACGAATACATGGATATACTTTTTAAAGTGTTTTTACAAATTAAAATGAGTATATATATATATATATATATATTTATTATTATTATTATTATTATTATTATTTTCATCATTTGTTGTTTTGATTAACAACCATGTTTCCTGAACAGAACAAGATAGTGAAGATCTCAAATAACAATGTCTTACATGGATAGTCAATGTACCACTAATTAATTAGTGTTGTGGATTGTGAAATTTAAAATGCCTTTTTAACGTTTCTCCAAAAAGAAGAAAAAAGGGGACATTTTGAAATTTATGGGGTGCAGAAGCAATTTATAGGGTGAAAAAAGAAATTCCCCGCTGTTTAGTCTTTTTGTGTTTGCAGGATTGAAGTCTGGTGGCAGTTGGCAAAACTTGAAGCTTGAAGCCATGGAAGAAACTAGGGATCCTCCTATCAGGATTATGAACTTTGTCTCTGAGGACCAAGTAAACCAATACTCTAAGTCTCAGGCTCCTTCTTCAATCTCGAATGCACGAAATGTGCATGATAATTTAGGGTTTCATTAACGATTATTGATTTCTTCTATCGTTGTTCAATATACTGTGTTGGAACAGTTGGTTGAAGCGAAAAGAACAAGGGGTGAACGAGTTGAGGACGGCACAGCCCAGAGAGATAGACCTCTCTTCGATGTTTGTTTTCTCATTTCTTCTTACGCAAAATTTGCATTGTAATTATCGGGAAGGAATTAAGTTAGGGTTTTCTGAGAAAATGCGTAGAATTGATTGTGAGGGAATTACTCACTCATGAAGCTTTGAATTGCAGATTCTAAAGGAGAATAAGGACAAAAAGGATGCGGAATTCAATGAAAGGTTCAAGCACAGTGAGTATTCAACCATCGTTTTGTAATTTGTTAACCATAATAAATTAGGAGTACCACGGAGCTTTCTGCCTTTTAGTTTTTTACAGTAATTGAATTCGATAGTGTGTTGTAATGCGAATTGCTAAGGAAGCTTGTGAGATGGAACCTGTTAATTCTTCCATGCTTACTTGGTGTTGGTCCTTTAGAGACAAGCATAGTTTGTTTTGTTGGTATCCTGAATTGAATTTACCTGTCTAATTATCGCAGGACCACCTAAAGCTTTAGACGAAGATGAGACCGAGTTTCTCGATAATTATGAAGCAGTGAGTTCTGGTTCTCTCTTTACAGCGTCTTGTTTCATGATTTTTTCTTATTATCGGTCCTGGAAGTGTAAACCATGGTATTTTATATATGCGTGTTCTTTTTGCTTCAATGGTTGTAAGATTACAGGCAAGATAGCTATTTTATATAGTTTGGAAACAATTTGATGACAACATCACAGAGAACAAAAGAAATGCATGAACAAGTTGTTGCAAAGTTTATTCTAGTGCTCGTTCTTTTTTGTAATATCAATTTTCATCTGCCTTTCAGACAAGACGGCAATATGAAAGACAAGTAGCAGACGAGGAAGCTCAACAAATCCGAGACTTTCAGGTTAAGTCATTACAGTTACTGTATGAGAAAATTGCTTATATTTAAATTGAAAATGCATGTTCCTTGTACTTTTTATTTGATTTTCTCTTGGATTATGTTGGACTTGCCTTGCTGAAGAGTAACCATGTGTCTATTATTGGTCAATGATTTTTTCTAACCAAATTGCTCCTGTATGTTGATTTCAGGCAGCAGTGGCAGCACAGTCCAACATTGTGCATGAAGTTAAGGAAAAAAACCCTTTACCTGTCGTCCAGGTTGGTTGGTGACTTTCATGTGTTGCTACCTTTTCTTGTGAGGGTTTGATTTAATATTGTTTCATTCCCACGCAATAATGTTGCAACTGATTTCCTAATACCTACAAAAACATTTTTACACAATAGACCAATATTGAGCTCTATCATATATGCTCAATAAGATCTTTGAATGCTAGACTACTCAGGAGGGGATGATCTTGATAGTTTTAAGAAGAAAGAAAATAATATTAACGGAGGGAAAAAGAATTATGGGTGTTATATTTTCTCAAGAAATTGTTTGGGGACACACTGTTATAGTAGGATTAGAAGTCCGACTAAGTCTTGTTTATGTTGTTACTTCTACTGTTTTTTGCTCGCACATAAAAAATCTTCAGAAGCCATAATTTGATTGTTATGAAATCACATTGATGGCCTCTACTCGTTTTTTAGCTCGTCCAAGAGCTAGATTTGCTTCAATTTGTCCTTCAGCTGATCTTTCAATTGCCAATCTTTGAAGGGGTGTTTAATTTATTAGTTTTATTGCAAAAATGCATGCAGTTTTAAACAAAAAATCACGCGTGTTGCAGCTGTTGATTTTCATGCTTTTCTCCACCCTGTTTTCTCTTGCAGGAACAAAAGTCTGCTGTAAAGAAGAATCCAGCTTCTCGTCCATTAGGCATGATTATAAAAGTCAAACCCCAAGCTAAAAAAGCCAGATTGGATGAAGGAAATACTGAGGAAATTTCAAAAGCAGGAAACACTCCTCTGAATAATAAGAGTAAGTCTTTGGAACCAGTACAGTCATCGAATAGCGAAGCTGACAAGTCCCGTGAAGTTGCCCTAACTGGCCTTGTTTCATACAGTGACGAAAGTGACGATGAATTGTGATTTGATGCATATATTCGAAGAAATTTCGTGATTTCTATTAGTTTTTGTATGTGGCCTTTATTTTCCTTTCAATATCCCTCATGGATATATTCAGGACGGTAGAAACCACCATTAAAAAGTATGTCGTGTCGTGATCACCCCGGAATTACTTATCAGCTGCATTCATTTCTTCGTGGCATAAAAAACTAAACATTTATTAGAATATAGAAACGGTTTCTTTTGAAATAGATTACAGGCTTCTACATTCACTAAAGCTTAAAACGCGTGCACTTTTCTAAGAAAATTAAGTAGTGTAATAGAATGAATCTCCAAACAATTGTAAATCTAATGAGTTTGGGGATAACTATCTTAATATAATGATAACGAGGTTGTAATGTTGGTAATTATAGTAGTGGTGAGGAGAGATTTGAGAAAAAAAATATAATTATGAAATAAAAAATAAGTAGTTTTTTTTTTTCTAATTATTTTACACTTCAAATAAAATATTTAATAATTTAAATGATAAAAAGGAAAATTGGGGGAAATATGATATTTCTAATACAAGTGATCTTGAATTCAGTTATTCAGTTATTTTAATAAGAGTGAAATTGAATTCAATTATTTTAAGTGACGCTTTCTCATTTAATATTACCTAACCTACCTGGACTTTATGAATTGAACAAGCTGACTATTTATACTCCTCTGTCAATTTCAAAATAATTTATATGAGATTTTTTTACACCGAACAATAATAAATAAATTATTAATTGAAATAGTTTTATTAAAATATCTATTATTTGTAAGGTTTAACACTAGAGTGATTAATAGTGGTGGAAAAGCGATACATTTTTTCAACTGGCAAGCATTTAGACAAGACTAACATTTGATAGGCCAGTTACCACAATGACAATTCACTTCTTTATCATGAATTACGTTCTCACTAATAAAAGTTGCTATATCTCCAACAAGGGTGAAGTCTTGCACTTTTATTGAACTTTTCAAGACCAATGTGAAAAGGAGAACTTTTCTAGAAAAGTAAAAGAAGAAATAGAGTCATGGTGTTGTTGAACTTGTATGAAGTTGGACCAAGGAAGCATAAAATCCATCCTTGATGTTAACGAGTGTCTCATGCCTACCTTTCTCCACTATAACGCCATTTTTTACCACTGCAATCACATCTGCATTTTTTATTGTAGATAAACGATGAGCCACCACCACAGTGGTCCTGCTCACCATCACTTTATCTAAGGCATCTTGAACAACTCTCTCTGACTCAGCGTCTAGTGCACTTGTGGCCTCGTCAAGTAGCAATATCTTTGGACTTTTAATCATAGCACGTGCAATGGCCACCCTTTGCTTCTGCCCACCAGATAGTTGGACTCCCCTTTCTCCCACTACTGTATCATAACCCTTATAACAGGAAAAAAGACAAAACACACATGTTAAATGCTAATCACATCTGGCTAAGTGAACAGTGCACTAAAGAAGACAACATTGAAATGAAACTTTAGTTAACAGACATAATGAGGCTGACAAAATGCTTAGTAGGGGTCTTAGTTTTTACCTGTTGTAAGCCACCAATAAAGCCATGTGCATTGGCCAGTTTGGCTGCGGTTATGACTTCTGCTTCATTCGCATTCCCTTCCTTTCCATATGCAATATTGGCACGGATGGTATCATTGAACAAGACTGGCTCTTGGCTTACAAGTCCCATCTGCTGCCTTAACCACTTGAGTTTTAAATTCTGAATTTCCACCCCATCAATTGTAATTTCACCAGAATCAGGATCATAAAATCTCTGTAACAAGGCAATCACTGTGGATTTTCCACTCCCACTTTCACCAACAAGGGCCACAGTCTGGAACGTCAAACCATTAGTTGCAATATGCATTTTCAGATGCTTGGTGAACCCAAATTGAGTTTAACATAACAACAAAGAAATAGTATCATTAACCTTTACCTTGCCTGAATGGATAGTCAAGCTTAAGTCTCGAAATATTTGTATATCTGGCCTTGATGGATACTTAAAGCTTACATGACAAATCTGTATTTCTCCTTTTACACTATCCAGTGTGTTACTGACCTCATCACTAGGGTCTATCTTCGATTTCCTATCAATTATTCTAAATATTGAAGCAGTTGCTATCTTGGCTTTGTTAGAATCAGGAACAAGGGAGCTTGATTGGGAAATTCCAACAGATGCCATAGTTAAAGCAAAGAAAACCTGCAAAACATTTCAAGAAGAAAATGTAACATTTCCTTACTTAATGTTGGACAAGTGTCAAAAAGTTGTTAGTACCAAAAAAACATCTGAGATTGATGCCTTGCCAGCTTCCACAAGTCTGGCTCCGGCATAAAAATTGACTGCATAGACAGTGAAGAGCAAGAAAAATGAAAGACCATATCCTGTTCCACTTATCAATCCTTGTCGAATCCCTGCTTTCATGGGACCTTCACATTTTTTCCTGTATAGTTCCATAACTTTCTCCTCTGCACAGAAAGAAGCTACTGTTCTTATGCTTCCAACTGCATCATTAGCAACTTGGCTTGCTTCCTCATACATCGTCTGCATAAATTTATATTACAATACTTAGACTCTGTTACAAAATCTAAATAAAGCAGTTATTTAAGTAGCATTGTCTGGACATGGAGAAGTACTCTACCTTTGCATCTGTGCTGGATCCCTTCATGAATTTCATTTGGATATAGCCATTCATTCCAATAAGGGGAACCAAAACAAGAACAATAAACGCCAATTGCCAGCTCGCAACAAAAGCAATAATCAAACCTGTCAATGCTGTTGCTATATTTTGAACAATTAGTCCTAGAGCATCACCAACAAGGGCACGCACTGATGCTGCATCTGCTGAGAGCCTTGCACCAATTGCACCACTAGAGTGCTCAGGCTCATCAAACCACCCAACCTCCATGTTGACCACCTTCTCAAAACAAATGAGCCTGATTCGTCGGATTAACTTACTGCCTGCCACAGAGAAAAAGTAACTTCTGGCTGGAACTGCTATTAAAGATCCAATTGCAAGGATCACAAACATGAGTGCCCAAAACTTGGAATCCTTTTTCATCTCAGGAAATGGTTTAAAAAATGTTTTGATAATTCTGGAGAGCAATACACCAAATATTGGATATATAACACCATTTGCTATGGCAGCTACACATCCAATCAGGAGCACTGGAATCTCTGGCTTGTTGAGGGAAGCAAGGCGCCGGAATGAAATTTCTGGCGATTTTTCTTGAGGCTGTGAGTTTTCAAGGTCAGGATCAGGGATGCTAATTGCTGTAGGCAAACCAAATGAAACTGAAAGAGAGTGACGGCTACTGTTCCCCACAGATGATCCTGATTTTCGAAATGACAGCCTTTGACTCAACTTTCTAAAGGATTCTGAGGAAAGTTCCCTCTTGCTTTGGCTGTCTCTTGTTTCTTCTGATCCCTGGTTTCCTTCTTGTAAACGTATAAGTTGAGAGTATGCTCCCTCAGGATCCTTGGTTAATTCTACGTGTCTTCCTGATTAATAAACACTAATTATAGTGAAATATACAGAAAACAAAAGTGTGATAATTTAAAACCCAGTCTCTATCTTCATCTTGGTTATTTTCTAGGATCGGTCTTGATACCGAAGGATTCCTTATTTTTCTTCTATAATCATCCCCAAAGTAGTAACTAAATTGTTTCATTTATATGGTAAAAATAACAAGAATAATATATTAAAAATAAAGAGAGATTCAGAAAGACAAACTTGGGATCACTGATTACAGTATGTGAAAGTGCAACGTGCACATATTATGATCAACCGTTTCTCAATGAAAGAAGCCAAGTTTTGGTTAGACTTGTTTCATACCTTTCTCAACCACTTTTCCTCTATGAATTACTGCAATCATATCGGCATTTCTCACCGTGCTCAGGCGATGTGCGACAATGACAGTAGTTCTATTGACCATGATCCTGTCTAGAGCTTCTTGCACTATTATTTCTGACTCTGCATCAAGTGCACTTGTTGCTTCATCTAAAAGTAAAATTCTTGGATCTTTCAAGATTGCTCTTGCAATGGCAATGCGCTGCTTCTGTCCACCGGATAGTTGAGTTCCATGCTGACCAACCATTGTGTCTAATCCCTGAACGAAGAAGGTAAAAAGGTAGATGTAACATATCAAATTCCAAGATCACAGATCATAAAATAACTTTGAAATAGTAGAAATGGCTAGAAACTAAAACCCGTGGCAGTTTGTCAATGAATTTAGCAGCATTTGCAAGCTCAGCTGCACCTCTTATCTCTTCAACTGTTACTCCATCTTTTCCATACGCAATATTATCCTTAATGCTAGCTGCAAGTAACACTGGCTCCTGGCTGACAAGGCCAATTTTTCCTCTGATCCACCTAAGCTGAAATTCTTTCACATTAGTGCCATCGATAAGAACTTCACCAGCCTGTGGATCATAGAATCTTTCGATTAAACTGATAACTGTAGACTTCCCACTTCCGCTTTGTCCTACCAAAGCTGCAGTGGTGCCACTATCTATATGAAGAGAGAATCCACTGAATATCAACTCCTCGGGTCTGGTTGGATAGCTGAAATAAACATCCCTTAAATGGATTTCACCGTGAATGTCCTCTAGGTTTTTTCCATTTGGGTCATAAGCATCTATCTCTGGTTTTCTCTCTATTGTCTGAAACATTTTATAAGCTGCCGCTTGACCTTGCGCAAAAGCACTCATGGAAGGAGATGCCTGGCCAAGAGACCTAGGACATATATACCAGTATGAAATTTATGCAAATGAGTTGAGGTATGCATGAAATATATAAAGTTGAATCTACTTACATGGAAGCATTTAACACAGCAACAAACACATTGACCACCGCACCTGGACCATATCCTCTTTCAATTATCATCTTTGCGCCAAACCATACAGACAAAGCATAACCGCAGAACATAACGAACAAAACTAGACCAAAACCCATTCCACCTACTAAACCTTCATGAACTCCTGATTTATAAGCATCTGCAAGAAATTTCTTGTAAGTGGACACTGCTTGCTTTTCCCCTGTAAAGGATGCAACCTGAAAGTAACACAGATAAACAAAATAATGAATATCAAAGCACCGCACTGCAAGAGATAAGTATCATGACAAACATACTGAGAAGTTACAGAATTTCATAGAAAAACTTCAGACTCAACAACATACAGTTCTTATTGAGCCTATTGTTTCTTCAACTACATGTGAAGCTTTCGCATAAGCTGTTTGGCCTCGGCTTGCCATCATTCCTATGATAAGGGCCATAGCAGCGCCAGCAGTAGCAACAAGTGGAACAACGGATAACATGACAACAGTTAGAAGCCATCCTTTGATAAATGCAATCACAAAGCCCCCAAAAAAGGTTGCTGTTAGCTGCAGAAATCTCCCAACCTATTTAAGAATTAAAGACTTCAGTAAATGACCTCTATAAAAAAAAGCAGTATCAAATCAACAAAATTTGAAGTGGCTTTCGCTCCTACTTTACAGTCAATTCCTTTGAGCAATTGTTGCAACATATAGTTGTAGTACTAGTACCTTCTCACCCATAGCATCTTGTATGAGAACAGTGTCACCAGACATCCTCCCTATCACCTCTCCACTGTTAGTTTCCTTATCAAAGAAAGCAATATCCTGTCTTAGTATAGTTTTCAAATACAAGCCTCTAATTCTTGCAGCCTGTCTTTCCCCTGTGACCATCCAGCAAGTCACCTCTGAAAAACGAAAATTGTTTTTCCAGCTCAGTGTCTATTTTTTTTTTCATGTAAACAGATTCTTACAAGATATTGAGGTGACAAAAAGTGAAATGATCTTAATTACATAATATACTTACGGAGGAAAGCAGCCACTCCAGTGCCTATTCCTAAGTACACAAATTTCAGGCAGACCTGCAATTTTGACAAGCAACCAAATCATGAGATATTGTTAAATTGCAATATTAGATGTGCTATGAGGACTCTTTAACCTCATAAATTTATGAAATAAACCCAAGGTAATTTATCTATATTAAGTTCATTTTAGTAGTAAGACTAGTAGTACATCACTAAGTTGAGATGGTTCAGAGATTTTACTTTGGAAACTTGTTTGACAACGTTGGAGCCAAATTGGTTTTTGCCAAAGGTATCAATGAGTTCCCCAAAAATAAATGTCATGAGAGGCATCCCAAGGCCATTTCCAATGGCTCCAATGGTGCCAACAACCATTAAAATGATGTCAGTGGAGTCTGCAAATAAGAACAGCCTGTGATATGGAACCCTTTCAACCTTTTCTTTTTGTTGTCTCTTTTCTTTCTTTTCCCCGTTTGTTGTGCTCTCTGGCGCCCTTCTCTCATCATGTTTAACCTCTTCATCAGGCAAGTCATTCCCATGCTTCATCATATCAGACATCAGTGACTGGTACACTCTCCACCTGTGGAACAAAGTTGTGATACAAAAGATTAACAACTCAGAAAGTTTAGTCACCCCAAAAGGGTCCTATTACACTTCCAAGCCAAGGACAACAAACTCTGAAATGAGTAATAAAAAATGGCAGAATCACAGTTTGGAGCTGAGCTAAAAAGCTCAGTGAAAAGATTTTGTCGACCAAGTTCTCGTGCGGTATAAGTCCTTTTAAAGCTTCAGAATTGAGCTCCGGGACCCAGTTGGATATTTATAACAGAATTACGAAACTGTAAACACTGAGAAGCATAGAGCATCAAAATGCAAATAGAAAAATTGCAATGAGTGTTTTCCGAAAGTGCGACAAAGTGAAGGTTGATGAAGCGTCCACGTCCATCCCATGAAAATTTGCAATGGGCCTATCCCACTGTATTTCATAACACGTCATTTTTGTGTGGAAAAAAAAGCGTGTTGTGTTCATAAATTAGTATGAAAACTCTGCTCAACTATACATTCCTCGTTGAAGTTACTGATTTTCTTAGAACAGTTGAATGGTCCAGGCAGTGAAAAAAAAAATCATTTTGTGACCAACCACCACAGATAGAAAGAAAACAAAGCAAAAACAAGGAAAAGGACCATTAACCGGATGAAAAACTTAGATTAAGCTTTGTTCAATGATGTTCTTTCATCTCATGATATTAATAAATACGTAACAATAATGAGAATAATTTAATTAAGACGTGTTTATATGTATAATCAATTTTTACAATTATATATAATTAATCTAATTAATTAATTATTATTACAATAGATTATAATCGAAAAATCAGTTTTTTAAGCTAGTTTGTTAACATAATTAATTTCGTTTGGAAATAATAGAAAAATCAGTTTTATAATAAAACTAAAAAAAATGATGAAAAAATAATTTTAAGTTACAAAATTTCAGATTTATGCAAACAACTTATTTTTCAGTAAAAGCAAGATAAAAGGATCTTCTTCTAACATGTTCTTAGAAAGTAAAGATTTTTATCAAATTATACGATTATCTAATACACATAATTATATAATGAACTTTTAAAAATAATATTTTTTAAAAACCACACTTGGTCAGACTTGAAAAAAAGATTATCTTCGTCACAGAATTAAATACCAGCAACGTTGCATGACAAAACTACTGTTAACATGAGCAATATCAAACCTGTGTGTACCAGAAACCAGAAACAAAACGAGGGGTTATCAAATAATCGTTCAATCAACCAAAGTGAATGCAGAAAATGAAAGAAAGCAGACAAATATAAAAAGAATAATTGTCTTTCCTCGTTGAAAAAGATTGATAGTGGTACCTCAAATCTGAAAGTCTGAAACCAGATTCTGGTATTTCACTGAGTACGAGGATAAACAACTCTGCTATTGTGTCTGCAGATTTGTTTTATACCGTGTGGGTGCTTATTATAGCAGCTAGTGCATAATATATTGTATCATGATGAGTAGTTATATCGATACAAAAATACGTAGAAAGTATAAATAAATACGATATCTATGTGTTCATTGTGCAAGCATACTTTCCATGATAGCTCAATGCTGCTAACATTCAGGAAGTTTGTTTGTCTTTTTATACGTTTTAGTTTGATTTTTCAAAAATATTGTGGGAGTTATTAAAGTGATATTATTGTTTTCCTATTTAGTTGCGTACAAACACAAATGCATTAAATTTGTTTTCTATTATAACTATTTAACATTTTTTGTTAAAAGCAAAGTCTGAGACGTGAATCAGTTATTTGCTATGTTGATGAATTCATGTGTGCTGATAAGAGAAGAAGAAGAAGAAGAAGATTCAGTCTATGAATTCTTTGAGCTTTAGCTTCAAGATTGTCTATAATCACATGCTTTCTCCTTCATTCTGAAAGATGCAGTGATAATTATTTCTTTTTAGCAGTTTTGTCTTAGAAAAACTCTCATGTTCCTTTCTGTGTTAATATAAGAGGATCTTGGTTTGTGCACTTCTTATTTAATTTTCAATAAAAATTTAAAACAAGAGTGAAAAATGTTTGTTTTGCATTTACGAATATCTTGACCAATTATAGTGGTAAAATTGAATATAAGTACTCATTAGTTAATTAAGATATACTAACTTGATTAATATGGCATAAATTAAAAATATTTATATCTTAATTAACTTATGTAATTCATAAATGAATATAATTAAAATTAAAAAAATATTTGTACAATAATAACGTATATCATATAAATTTTGATACACCATAATTAATAGCCTATTGATTTGGTGAGGAGTCCATTATTAAATTTGCGAAGGACTTGTAAGGAAAATATTTCCTAACTAATATAGATTATTTTTTAATATATTTTTACGACACTTTGCCATTGAATGAGTGCTAGTAAAATAGGTCAAGAATTATTTTCTCACTCAACACAAGTTTTGTTTATTTATTGTATTGGTCATTAGTGAGAAATTTAATGACAAAATTGTTCTCTTATTAAAATAATATATAACTTTGCAAAAAAATATGATATAAATATAATCCTGACGTATTTTCTCTTACTAATTTTCGTTGCAATAATAATTTTATGTAGTCATACGAGGATACACCAACTAATATTATAATCAAATCAAGAAAATTTAAAACAAATGTAGAACATTGAACAGTCAAGTTAAAGACACGAGTGTACAAAGACAGCATATTAAATATTAAAAATAATTTTAGCATAACTATTGTGTCAAAAATTTAATTTATCAAACACTTTCACGCGTAATTCAAAAATCTAAAATTATATTAAGAGTTTAAATATGAAATTAAATAAAAAAAATTAACATATAAAAAAATCCATAAATTTATTATTTTAAAGTTTTAGATTAAAAATAATATAAATTTGAGTTATATCTAAGTGATGCTCAATTAATCTTTCTTAAAATCATTTAACAAAGAATATGTCTTTCTACGATAACTAGAACGTCAATATCAGAGGATTTAACTAGCACACAATTTTCTCAAATAATAAAAACGAACATGATATAAGTTTCAATATTAGCTATTTATTTAAAGATATTCAATTATTTTCAATCACATCTAAATCATGGAAAAAAGTTTAACATTCAATTATTTGCAATACTCCACAATCAACAGTATGTAGACACTCTATGGAAACTCTATGGGGAAAAAAAATCATTAATGAACAATAATTATATTTAGTTCTATTTATTTATTTATTTCCATTTTCATTAAAATGATTGAAGTGGTAAGAAAAAGTCCCAGTAAGCTTTCAATAATCTCCCTCAATTCGATGCTAGAAAAACCACCACTCACTTCATGATCTCATTAATGTTCTTACTTTTTAGCAAAAAAATAAGTTTTTTTTATGAACTGTGCATACCACAAAAGGTTTGTCCCCAATATTGGAACAGTATGTTCCACTGTGCTGTTACTTTTTATTATTGTTTATAGTTAAAAATATAAATCACGTGAACATATATTTCTCACGTTTTAAGTATGTTTTTTTAAAACAGAACTCTTGTTCACTAATTTATATTACTGTACCAGTCTTACATATACTGTAGACTTGCCCACCCCAAAACACATTACATTCATTTAGGTAAGCCTGTCACCCTTTTTTCAAAAAAACATCTTTTCACTCCACACTTACCTCATTTCTGATTTCTTGTCATGAGCAAGGTTCATTTCTGTCCATTCACTTTTTCAACTTTTTTAAAAAATTTCGGTTTTATTTTCTCAAAAGTCTACTTCATATTGGTACAATTATTTTTAAATAGTTTAATCTTTTATACTTATGATGTAAACTTTGATTTTTCCCGTATGAAATGAAAATAGGTAGTGTTCTTACGAGAGGCTTTTTTGAAAACAAATGTTTCACATTGATTAATTTTTGTTTCCTCTTTTGGGATGTTTGAGGGAGAGGTTAATTAAGTGGTCTAGTTCAAAATTTAAAATAACATTAACTTTTACAATGAGAGTCACCTTCCCCTTCTATTTATACTATTCTTATATATTTTATTCTGTAAGAAGGATTACATATATAATGAATATTTAATTACATTTTATTATAATCTCTAGTCGGAATTAACACTCTTAACTTATAATGTGACGTATACACTGCTTCTCACCAAGAGGTCTAGTCGGAATTAACACTCTTAATCTATAATGTGACGTATACACTGTTACTCACCAAGAGTTCGCTAGACGGTCTGCGTAACCGCAACTCGAACTTCCAATTTTTCCAATTTTCATTAAGTATAAGTTTTGATGAGAAACACTTTAAATGTTATATCCATTTTGTTCATCGTCCCGCAGTCGTGACCCAGGGGTTGTGAAAACCTCCATTCACTCTCATGCTTATCTTTCTTATTTGTTTACAACAAGGCTTATGCACCATGACTAAAGCGTTTGACTAAAACAACCTTGAATTTGGGTAAAAGAAATTCATAGAGTTTCCATATTATTAAGTAAAAGAAATTCCATATTCCTACAAACTTGAAGGAAATTACAATTTATTTCAAATGGCAACATGAAGAAACAGAAGACAAAGAGAATCAGAGAGAGGTTCTAATTCTTGTTAGAACCCTAGATCTTGTTCACCAAAGAGATTACATACTGAGTTCCTGATTGATGGCCCCATGCATCTGATGAAGGAAAGGAAGGCGATGTGCTTCCTCCACACACCACGTCATCAAACGAATCCCTTTGTTGGGAAGAGGCATTGACCCCACAATGGCCACTGGTATAATGCTAGACCCTTGGATGGGAACCACGTGGACGGGTGGCCCCCACTGGTAGTCCACGTGGTTGAATCCCAGCCTCCCCCACTCAGATACGAAGAGAGTGGTGTAGGTGAGTGGAGGCGCAAAAGGGTCTTCTCCATTTTTCAAATGCTCACCCTTCAAGTACCTGTCAAATTCCACGCCTAACTTCCCCTTCGCTTCCTGTATCAGCTTCACCACACCAACCGTTGTTGCATTTCTAAGTGACTCACACGAAGCCGTGATCGTCACTGGGAAGAAACAATTGCCATAGAAGCCATTGGGCAGAGCTGGGTTCATCAGTTGACGGCAATTTGCGAAGAACACTAGCTTCAATTCCGTATTGGGCTCGAATTCAACTGCCCTTGTTCGATTGCTCCAACATGTTGCTGCTACAATCTCGAAGGTTGAGCAGTTGAGTCCAGTCACTTGTTGAAATTCTCTCTTCAGACGGTTGATTTGATCCACGGGCATGTCTATGTTAGCATGCTCTAGTTTGTATTCTGGCATTTGAGGAGGAGCGAGTGGTATTGGTGGCAATGCAGTTTCTTGAGGGGTTTGAGAAGATGGAAAGAAGTTCCTGTGCCACACTGGTTCGGTGGTAGGTTTCTCTAGACCCCTAGCTAGTTCCCCTATTGCATTTAGAAACTGTGCAGCACCAAGACCATCGCATATGCTGTGGCAGAATATGAGGCCTATCACAAACCCCCCGCAACCGAATTGTGTCACCTGAACCAAATCAATATTCCATAGTTCATTGATTGGCATGTACACTCCAAGATAACAAAACTAATTGCATCAAGAATCCATTAACCTAATGGAAGAATGCGTGAAATATAATCATAGATTATTATTATCTGTTTAACCACCAAATCTGATGAGTTGGTCTATAAATGAAAAGGTTCTATGTCTGCTTAGTAGGATTTTCTCAATTTTACTTCAGAAAGTTTTTGAGAAGAAAAGAAAAAACGAACAGGCAGATCAAGAAAGGAGAATTTAGAGGTATATATAGACTTTTCATTATCAATGATGTATTGGATAAGTTTCTCTAATCATTATTATTAAGCATCTAAGAATCTTAAATTTTAAGACCTTCAAGATAATCTTTAACACCTAATACAATAACAATGGAGTAATATCCCACTAGGGTAATTTAATAGATCACATGACATTAAAGACTAAATTAAAAAAAAAAGATAACTTTTTCAAAGTCCTTAGTCTTCCTTTAAAGATCAGACTTTAAGGTAGATAAGGTGAGTATTTTTTAAATTATAATTTATTCTACATTCAAAATATCATTATCTAACTTGAACTCTGAAACATTGTTAAAAGACTGATGCCATTAGCTGTCACTGTTTTTTCTGTCATTTTATAAGGTGACTTGCATAATGGCAAAACTCATTACCAGAATGCAGAGAGAGTTTCTGTGATGGCTATCGTCTGAAGATAAAAATATGTGTCTTAAAATAACCATGTAAGCACTATGATTGCCTGTTTAATGAATTTTTTTGAGCTATCAAGAAATATGTAACGTGACAATGATATACCTGCATCTGCACGAGGGGGTCGATACCTTGGCTCTCGGGAATAGCATCAGGAAGAAGATCATCATAAGGAATAGACTGCACATCATCAAAGAAATGAAGAGATTGAAGGGTGCAATGAGAAGATGCCTCAACATACCACACGCCATCACCTGTGCACTGAATTTGAAGGCACCCTGGTTGCGATTCTTGAAGTCTTCCTGCAAGAGGGTAATATGGAACGAGTGCTTTGGAGAGGGCCTCTCTTATTACCCTTGTTGCTTGAGGACCGTGTTTGAAGACATGCAAGGTTCTAGCGTTGCATCTTAGAACAGGTAACCTATCAATCACTGATAAGTCTAGTGTGGTCAAGGGAGTCTCCTTGCCTGGCTTAACTAGGCCTCCTTTTGTTCTTATGACAGACAATGCCATGATGCTATGCAGAAGAAAATGGATTTGGTAATGGTAGTGTATGATGATGTACTGTGAATAGGATTTATATTTGTAAATGAATAGATTCATATTTTATGTTTTGTGCTCCTTGGCTTTTAAGTCTAAACTTTGTTTGGTGGGTGTAGAAAAGAGAAAGAGAACTATTCCTTCAAGCATACAGTCACATATATACAATTTAATGCTTTATATTTTAAAGAGTATTATTTTGTATGTTTTCTTAAGAAAGATGGAGAGAGTGCATATATTATTTTTAAAATGATGTATAAAAGTAATGTTAATTTGTTTATGCATTAGTTAAGGATTGAAAATGGAGCAGTTAGAGACTCCTTTTTTACGTTAGGGTTAATTTATATATGAGTAAGAGACAGAAGAAAGAGATAGTGATGTTTTATAAGGTTACTTATTGTTATTGCAGGACTACATTGATTAAGGGAAATATCCGAAATTGGATACAATTTTTAATGTGATAAATTTATAAATAAATATAGAAAAATTGTTTTTTACACCTTATGTTGTACGACTTTCAATTTTACTTATAGTAAAATAAAATCCCTTTCGACATTTCATGAACTAGAGTTAATTAGATTTTCTCCTTTCGACACTTCACTAAATTTTTTTTTTTTATTTGAAAATTATTTTAATATTTTACATTTTGTCTATATTTTTATTAAGAAGATTTTTTCATTTTTTTTTACAAATATTAATATTTTGTTGTGAGTGTAAAGTGGAGCAGGATGTCAAAATATTATCACCCATAAATATATATAATAAAAGATAAATTTAAAATTAAATTATATAAAAGATATTAAAATAATAGTATTAAGAGTTATGATTGATTGTAAAAAAAAATGTGAGTTGTGAACATATATTACTCAGGCCAATAAGCTTTATGTTACTCCAAATATAGAGAAAAGTTTTGTTCACACCATAAACATAAATAACATACATTTGATACTGTTTATAATAATATAATATTATTTTTAAATTAAAAAATAAATAAAAATAAAAAAATATTAATTTATTAATTAAAAAAGACTCTCCGATCGATTGTATTTCTTAAAAAAATTGTATTTATATATATATATATATTATTTATTTATTTTTTATTTTTATTTTTTGTTTTGGGACGAACTTTGGGATGACCATATGATGACCATTTTGAAGACAAGTCCATAAAAAAAGTTAAAAACAACATAGAAGAATATAGAATTAAATAGCAAAATGATTAGGTGGGAATAAAAGAACCCAAATAAGAAGACCGTAACTTGAAGCTCAGTTTGTTGGTCTTTCTTCACGGGCTTTGTAATGCAGATTGGGCCATCTTTTTCTCTCTTTTAGGTTTTTGTAGTTCTCCAATCTTTGAGTCTCAAATCAAAAAATAAATAAATAAATGTTGGGGGTAAACTAAAATAGAATAAATCTTCATTACATAATTAAGGAAAGTTTGATTCTTACATATCTAAATAATCACTTGTCTTCCAATTCCACCTCATAGGTCAAATAGAAAATAAAAATATAATTATCCTTAAAACACACATAATTTTAAAAGAATAGATGTTTATCTAATTAATAAAGGCTTAAAATGCGATTATATATATTTGTTGTTACTTTGTTAGTTTAAGAAAAATGTCAAGTTGCATAATTATGTTTAACATAAAAGTTTTTATAAAAAAAAAATGTGATTACATATATTAACAAAATTTATTAAAAAATTAAAACGTCATTGTATTCAAGAAAACAATGTATTGTTTGCCTTAATTTTTTTCCAAATAATAATAATATCTTGTAATGAAATTATACATTCTCATAGTTAAAAAAAGGTCAATATGTTTAGTTAACATTAAAAAATTAATTATTAAATACAATATCATTATAATGCTACGCTAAGGTATAAATAATTATTTGTTGTTTTATTTTGGGTATTTAGTTGATTATTTTTAGTCATAAAAATCATCACTTTATGGAGACAGTAGTCTGAGTTTTTGACTTTTTCAAGAAATTATTTACATATAAATGTTGTATCTTGTATTAAAAAAAGTATGGCTTCAAATGAGAAATGTGAGTCCCAACACCTTTTTTTTTCATGAAATTTGTAAATATTTATTAACTTTTCATCTTATTTTTATTTTTATTAAAATTAAATATATTTTTTGTGTTTCTGTTCTATAACATGAAATTAATTTTTTTATTCTACATATGTATAATTATAATAAAAAAATATTTAAATATATTTTTATTAATTTTTATTTTAACATAACAAATAAAATTTGAGTGTGAACTATATTATAAATCAATTATAAGTTAACATGAAATATTTTAATATTATAGTTTATATTATAATTTTGTTGGTTATGAAAAAAATTTGAAAATAATAAATTTTAATAATTTTTATTATAGCTATTTAAAAAGTCTAAAGTATGAATAGAAAAAAATTCGCTTAAATTTTTTGTGTATTTCTTCTTGCTTTTATCTTTTTTACTCTACCGCAATGAATTCTTTTTTATTGCTATTTTTATTGCAATGATTTTCCGGCGCAAAGTTCCTAATTGCCAAACTACAATAATTGGACTTTAATTTTGTTTTTTATTTGTGTATAATTGAGCTTAATTTAGTCATCAAGTTGTGTTTAACTGGATAATATGGTATGCTCCCTGACGCAAAGCACAAAACAAAACAAAACAACTTTATTTTATAAAACTAAAACCCTCACATCACGACATGGAGAACAGTGAAAGCCACCCTCACCATCACAACAAGAAATCTATTTTATTGGATAATATTATTATATTTTAAATTAGCATAAAATTATTAAAATTTACCATCATTATTTTCTTAACTAGAATAATAATAATAGTGACAAAATGGTTTAAGGGTGATTCAACTTGAAAAACGAAATAGGATGAAATTAGGTGATTTAATTTGTTTTAAAATATAAATAGTATAAACCCATTCTTTAAGAAAATCATGTGCATAAAAAGTATTAATTGATTTAAAATATTCTAAAAAAAAGTAATAATTATGAAAATGGTAATTAAAGAAGTAAATGAGTTGCGGGATTGGTGGTTGTTAATTCACTATTCCGATGCTGAATTTGTTTGGTTGTAGCATGAATAAGAAGAAGGAGGAGAAGGGTCGCAATCAGCATACGTGGCGTGGGGTCCAGTGGAAGTGATGAGTGTTTTTGGTGGCTGAGTGATGAGTCAGAAAGGAACAATAATGAATGAAACACCAAAAAACCATTTCTCAGAGACCGTACCATCTAAATCTATCCACGCACACCAATCTCCTCTCATCTCTATGTTCTCTTTTCTTCTTTTGTTTTCTGCAATGGAAGACGACCCTTTTCTCACAACCACTTCCCAACGCGCCGATTTCCTCTTGCAATCTTCCAAGTCCTTCGACGACGTCACCGCCCCACGCGCCGCCCGTAACGCCGAGATTCAAGAGCACCTGTCCCAACCCTCTCCCTTTCACCCCAAGAAGAAAAAACTCAGTCGTTGCAAGACAGCACCCGCCATGGTTACCATGCGAGACCTCAAACCCAAGTCGCCCCAACTCCCCAAGCCTCAGTCCAGTTCCATAATCCGACAAGCCATGTGCTTACTCGCCATGTACCTCTGCGTCGGAGTCGCCATTTACTCTTTCAACAGGGACCATTTCTCCGGCATCGAGACCCACCCTGTGGTCGATGCTCTTTACTTCTGTATAGTTACCATGTGTACCATAGGCTACGGAGACATCGCTCCCTTGACCCCACTTACAAAGGTCTTCGCTTGCGTGTTTGTGCTGGTGGGGTTCGGCTTCATAGACATACTCCTCAGTGGGCTTGTTAATTTTGTTTTGGATGTGCAAGAGAACATGATCCTTACGGGGCTCCAAATGGGTGCAACTGGGAGGGAGGGGTTTTCTGCCAGGAACTACATCGTTGATGTGGTGAAGGGGAGGATGAGGATCAGGTTGAAGGTTGGTTTGGCGCTTGGGGTTGTGGTGCTGTGTATTGGGATTGGGAGTTTGGTGTTGTACTTTGTGGAGGGTTTGGATTGGGTTGATTCTATTTACTTGTCGGTTATGTCTGTCACAACGGTTGGCTATGGGGACAGGGCGTTTAAGACACTTCCCGGTCGCTTATTTGCTGCTATTTGGTTGCTCTTTTCTACTTTGATGGTGGCACGGGCTTTCCTTTATTTGGCAGAGGCCAGAATTAATAGAAGGCATCGCAGAATGGCCAACAAGGTCTTGCAAAGAGAAATTACTGTTGAGGATTTGCTTGCTGCTGATATCAACCACACTGGTTTCATCAGGTATTATCGTCATTTCACCTCCTATCATCTCTTTTTCTTTGCTACCTGTCAAGCTTTTAATCTGTCATAGTTTCATCACGATCTTTAGCATGCTAAGAAATTGTATAAAAACACGATCGATAATTGCTATATGCTCGCCAAAAAGTCTAAAAAATTGATAGTGATATTATGAAAATGCCTTCTTACCAATTATCATGGCTTTAAAAGAACATCTTCAACCGCAATTGAGAGACTGTAACATTGAAATCTTTTTGACTGAGTGTGATAGCAGTACAACAATCGTGTCTGCATCAGTTATGTTTTGCATAACCTTAAAGATTTGATGAAACCACAACTGCTTTAGCAATCGCTAATAATTTAGTTACCATGGTAATTTACACTTTGCCTATTGCCTATGGCAAGTAAACAGTGGAGTTATTGCAATTATTGGTATCTAGCTAGTATTAGTCGGAGAATAGCTCCAAATACATAGGATGCCATGATTAGGATATTCTAATTAACAACGCACCTCAATTAGCTAACATCATATGTTGGTTATGGAGCGGATATTCGTGAAATCAAGAGCCGCATTAAAATATTCTTAACAAAAATATAAAAACAGTAGTCATGTGCGGACATAACTATAATTTGATTAAACATTATGGTTTGCAGGGAATTTTTTTCCCCTTTACTTGTTTCCGTTCATGAACTGTCATCTGTTGCAGAAAATGTCATTTTCTAAATAAAGATAGTACAGGTAGGGGCAGAGAGTGTGAGTCATCAATGAATTATTTGATTATTTTATGTGGTAATTATTTGAAAGGTGTTCTTACTGTAATTCCGTGTCTGCCATTGATCTTCCCCCTTGCTTGGCTTTGTTTTCAGCAAGTCTGAGTATGTAATCTTCAAGCTGAAAGAAATGGGTAAAATACATGAAAAAGATGTGTTGCAAATTTGTGACCAATTCAGGAAGCTTGACCCCTCTAACTGTGGGAAGATAACACTACCTCATCTCTTAGAGGACACTTTCTAGGCGAATCAGCTGGTGTATGTATGAATGAATACATAATCGTTCCAGAAGAGAACCTTGCAAGGGGAAAACCACCATTTTTGCACAAGAACCAGGGAGCTGAAAAAGTTCTGCCATTGTTGATAAAGCCTTTTCCTAACATGAAATTAAAATCAATTATGAAATAATTGAATTTGATCCTAAACAAGCACAAGTAAACAGTAGTAGAAGGAGAAAAAGAAAAGAAAAGAAAGGGGCCAACCATTCTGACCTCATTCAAGTTGTTGCAGCTATGAAAATGCATTATCACAAGTCAGTTTTGTTAATTATACTAAAATTCTTTTCTTTTAAATTGATTTTTAATTCGATGCACAAAAACATTTTTAACCTATTAATTATTTATCTATATTGATTCATGGTTAAAGGAAATTATCTCAATAATTATTTCAAACTTTTGGAATTTCTATAATATAAATAATAATTTATTGAACCAGCCATCTAAAATTGGAATTAATGAAAGTGACAAATCTCTTATAATATATAAGCTTAACATATAACATTTAAGTCAAAAATCACGTTTGAAACAAACGTTAGAACAATAATTGATTTCCAACTTACTTACGGCACATCTGGAAAGCGGAGAAATCACGTGAAAGTAACTTATCAGTAGTGAAAAACGTGAAAGCTACAATTATTTGTTGGTAGCTGAACGTGAAAAAACCCGTCAACGGTGTGGAGCCAAACGTGCCACAAGCCATATTCAAGGAGCACAAGATCGTAAAGAGAAAACTGCAGAGACGAAACTCCATTTGCTTCTTGCCACACATTTTTCTTGCTTGAATGGTGACGTTTCGTTTATTTATTTATACGAGAAATTCATGTTATTACATTTATACATTTAAATACAAGCTATTTTATTTAAAGTATAAGTGTAATAAGATGAATTTTAATACAGATTACTTTTAGGAAAAGAAAATTAGAAATGGATAATTTTTTCCACAATATAGTTTGGATTACTTTTAATTTTAAAGAGCCTAAAATGAAAAAAATCTTATTAATCCAATTTTTTAATTAAAAACTAAATTCATTACATCAGTACGAAAATATTTATATTTATATAATTGTAGTGAAACAAAAGCTGGAAGTAGATATGTATTTAAAAGTATTACAAATTTTATTCAGGAATATGACATTTTTGCTATATCTAATCAGACTAACTGGTTTATACTTTTTGCTCTGTCAGCCACTAAAGAGAACCTGCATGCACGTGACAAACAAAAATAAGAAAAGTTAAATGATTTATTTTTCTTATTTGACATTTTGTAATTGTGTCTTATGTAGTCTTTTGCAAAGACAAAAAGATTAGTATAACTTTTATATGGCCCCTTTTTGTAGTTTTGCTTACTATATAATTTCAGTTTCAATAAAATTTTAATTATAGATTTCATTATTATTTAGAAATAGAACAAAGATGAATAAAAAGAAACAAAAGATGAACAAAATAGTAAAAGGCTGGTAAAAATATATGAGAATGAATATCTCTTTTCTTGTTATTGAAATCAAAACAAATGGTTTGAATATATATAAATAGTACACTCATTCTAGGTTTAACTAGAGAAGAAAAAAAATCAATAATTAAATAATAGAATCATAACACACACAAAGACAAAATAAAGGTTAAATAACTTATCACTAGAAAAGATACTCAATTATTCTTTTCTATTAAATAGAAACAACTGATGATTAGAAAAAACACCTAATTAATATTAGGTCCTTCTATAACTTTGGTATGTGTATCCTTTAATAATTATTTTGATTTTTTAAATTAATTAACTTTAATATCTCATTAAATTGCTAGCAATATATATATATAAGTAATTAGATTATATATTAACATTAGATCAAAATGCTTAAAAATTAAAAATATAAAGATCTAATTTGTGATTAAAATTTTATAAAGACAAAATAAAAAGTAAAAGTAAATTTAAGTCATTTTGCATATGTAGGTGTGGTGGACCTCAAAATCAGTTCAATTTACTTTTAATTTAAAATATTCAGGCATGATATAATTTGATATTGAGACATTGAGTTGGACAATTTGAAACTACTATATGAAACCATTTTTCATTTTTAATGCAAATAATTTAAATTTTTTTGAAATATATGATTTATTAGTAATGTTGATTATTTTGATTTATAACAAATTAAAAATACATTTTCTCTAAATATAAAATTAAATATGAAAGAAATACACTTCGTCTAGTGATCAAACGATGCAATTATGTGTTTCTTGTTCTATTGTTAATATCGTGTTTTATTCTTCTTATAGTTAATGTGCATGTTAGATGATCAGCAATTTATTTAAATTTATGCTCTATAAAATTTCAAAAGAGAAATCAACTTCAAATGAAAAACTCATTCTCTTAAAAGGAAAAAAAAATCCCATTAGTTCATGTTACTTTCATGTGAAAATAAAAAAATAAAATAAAATTTATCGTACAAAGATGATTAATTAATGAAGCACATTTAGTGTTATAATGTTCCTAGTAAACATTTTTTGTCAATACCTCGAACAAAGATTAAAATAAATAGGAAAGAAGAGAGAAGGACTTTCTTATAGTCTTAAAAGCACAATTTAGAGAATAAAATGTTGTCAATTGTTGGAATTCTATGATCTAATGTTGTTCTTGTGAGAAAAAAAAAATCCTAAATTCAATTTGTATATCCATATATCAAGTTAATGAGATTGTGAGTCTCTTAACAATTATTGATGATCTTGGGGGAAACGTGAAAAGGCTTCAAGTCTAAAGAATTTGGAAATAGTTGTTTGTGATTTAGTGAAATTTGATGTGTTTTCAATAATGGAACATTACCCTAATAGTAAAAATGAGCTAATATAAACTTATTTTTGTGCTTTATCTCTTTTGTTTTTTTGTTTAACTATTCAAAGATGTCTTAGTTATTGTGAAAAGATTTTATACAAGTCTTCAATATTATCACATGTCCTCAACAGACACAGCTCAATGGCTCCAATGCAAAAGGGAGATTCTTTGGTTCTTATGATTTTGGATTCTGACTGTGAGGGAGTTGGAAATGGTAATCACTCTTATTATGAGGTAGTTTGGGAGAAGAAAGTTAATGTGGAAGTTGAACGTTCAAACACAAGCTCAAGACTTCAAAGAAATATCCGTGGTTGATGTTCTACCTTGGAGCTGATGCAACCAGCGGATTTTCTGAAGGTTACCATTACGACACAAGGGGAATGCATAAAACTGTAAGCAGAGTCTTCATTTGTCCACAATTTCCTTTATAATGAATGTTTCAACCACTGAAGTCATAAAATTTGTAAGCTAATCAACATTCAATTTCCTTCAATATGAAACAACAACAAATAACCATTTGGTTTCATGATTCAGCTTCCAGAGTCACCAAATTGTAGAGTCAGGCTGAACTTAGATGTCAAAAACGGGGGAGGACCTAGGAGCCAGTTCTACCTTTAGATATGGGAAGCTGCTAGAAGGACAATGATGCTTCCTTGTGATGGAGATGCCCTAACTGATGTGACTAGATATAGTAAGATGAACAATAATCCTGAAACTCAAGCTTGGTACAGCCCCACAGGTTTTATTAACTGCCCTCCATTTCATATCGACAGGAGAATATGTAGAAATGACACTGTCCATTTCCCCTAGTCGTGTGCTCCTGGTAATGCCAAACACTTGGAGCAACCTGTAAGCATTTGTGATCCCTACAGCAACCCTAAGGCACAGGAGATTGTTCAGTTATTGCTTCACCCTATATGGGATTCTTATGGATATCCTACCAAAAAAGGAGATGCTTAGGACTTGGGAACTTGATGTTGAGGGGCTGTCCAGTAGACTCTACTTCCATCATGTCAGTGATTGATTTTCTATTCTAGTGTTGGAAGCACATGAGTGTGATAAACTATTTAAATTTCTTGGCGCAGGACCCTGACACTCCTCCTGCTTAAAGAATAGGGGCTTCTATTGATACCGGAACTGAGATATTTATTGGTGCTCTAGTTGAAGTAGCAAGTGGACTCGGAAATTTTGATGTCATTCTAGCAGAGCCAATGTCCAAAATTGAAAAACTGGCTTGGAGATATCAGACAGCTGATAATAGTCAAAAGGGCAAGGGTTCTTATTAGTATAGGAGTTAAGAATGGACTTTGAATTTTCATTGTGTATCCACACTAATTTAGCCTTTGACCCTTAATTACTACATTTGGAAGGACCACTAATTGCCGTTAGTTTAAGTGAGCTAAGTTCATTGTAGCATGGCCAGAATAATAGTGAAGTTTCTTAATCATTCTGCATCTTCGGTTGTACCTTATAATCCAAATTTGTTTCACTACTAAGACATGAAGCCAGTTTCCAACTTTCGGATATATGCATTCCGTTGAAATAGAAAATCAAAGTTGCTTTGTATAGTTAGGTCGAGAAGAAGTTGATTGTCATCATAATGTGACCGATCCACTCGTTGCACCTTAGAAAGCACTTTTGGCAAGAGTTTTTCAGTCCATCCATTATGAAGTTGAGCAAAATTGAGAGATTGAACTGATTTTTTCATATATAAATATACAGCAGCACATAATTTGTAACAAATTTATATTAATGAGTAATTTTTAAGATATAGGAATTAAAACTTAAAGATTGTAGAAGTATAAAATCTAAATAAGTACCTAAACCTTCCAATAAAACAAATAAGGTGTCAAGTGTCTCTCAGAATTTGCCACTGAACAGCTAGTGAAAATTATTATAAACGTCATTCAATTTTTTCATTCTTCTCCAATAAAATGGGCATTTAATTCTTCAGAAGCCAATGGGGGGAAATAAGTGATTGCCATTTCATCTGGAATGTTCCCTCGCCAGGGGCTTGAGTATGATAGAGACTTCAACATCCCTCTTGGGCTTTAATGTACCATGGGAATTCAATTGAGTAGAAAGAGTCACAAACTCATAAATTGCACAATGCACATAACCATTATCACTCGGCTGAGTTTACAGAACCCAACTAATTGCCTTCTGCTTTCTGATTTGTTTCACTTTCATCAAGTCCCTCAGTTCATTAACACTGCTCCATATTCCTTTCTCACCTTGGATCTTTGAAAGTATTGAGTAAGAAACAGGATGGTTGCTTTCCAGTTTGCGGATCCTCTCTGCAGCATACTCCCCGAGTTCTAAATTTGAATGCATGCCACAAGCTGCCAGCAGCGCACCCCACAACACCACGTCAGGCTCAAATGGCATATTCTCGATCAATTTTACTGCTTCATCAAATTGCCCTGCTCTTCCGTAGAGGTCCACCATGCAAGTAAAGTGTTCCATCTCTGCTTGGATTCCATACTTTGACAGCATAGAAGTGAAGTGCTTTTCACCTTCTTGAACAAGACCTGCATGCACGCACGCTGACAACACATTTACAAAAGTAACTTCATCTGGTTTAACACCAACTGTTTTCATCCGATCAAACTCCTTTAGTGCTCGGTTACCAAGCCCGTTCCTCGCAAAGCCGCCAATTATGGAATTCCATGACACCAAATTCTTTTTCAGAATGGACTCGAAAACAAGAAATGCTGCATCCGTATCCCCACATTTAGCATACATATCCACAAGCGAGGTCAATGAGATGACATCATCTGGTATGCCAGACTTGATAACACACAGGTGCACCTGCATTCCCACCACAAGAGAGGAACAACCAGCACATGCGTCCAACACACTTGAAAACGTGAAATGATTGGGACGAGTTCCTGACTTAAACATCAGAAGAAAAAGCTTCAATGCATCCATAAATCTCTTATTTTGCACATACCCACTGATCATTACCGTCCAAGACACCACATTCCTCTCACTCATTTTGTCAAAAACAGACCTTGCTTTGTTTATCTTCTTGTTTCTGATATAACCATTCACCAAAGTAGTCCAGGAAATTATGTTCCTCTGGGGCATCGCATCAAAGTTTGTTTGTGCATCATCCATTCTTCCCACTTCCATATAACCAGAAACCAAAGCATTCCAAGATGTGACATCTTTCACCAATATATCATCAAACACACGCTTAAAAGCCTCTTCCTCTCTTAAATTCGCATAAGCTCTGATCAATGAAGAACCAACAAACACACTCAAGTTAAGTGCCAAATGAAGCGCTAGAGCATGAACCTGGGGAACCAAAACATCCAACTTAGTACTTATAACTGTTCTGAGCAGTGTGGAGATGGTATAGTCATCCGGGGCAACACCAGATCTTCCCATTTGCAAGAAATGGCGGTACAACCCCTCAGAGTCCGTGATTCTACTAAAACCAGAGAGCATGATATTCCAGGAAACTGTGTCTTTAAGGGGCATTTGGTCAAACAGGTTGTGGGCATGTTCAATTTGATAGTGTTTGACGTGCCCAGTCATCATCATGTTCCAGGAAACAAGGTTGCGGGATGAGGGATTATCGTCAAACAGTTTACGAGCCTGGTTTATGTTGTTGTCTTGTATGTGAGCGTCGATCATGTAATTCAGCTTTGCGGATGTGACCGTACACATGTTGTGTGCGCAGAAACATGGTGTCCGCGACAACAATTGAAACATTTCTGCATTTCTTCTTTTATTCACAATGAATTCGTGTTGCTTTATTGTTCTAAGAAAATACACTTGACAATTGGATACTACACATTTCTGCACCCGCAACATCATTATCCATAGAACCTTAAATTTTATGTTAATCGATCAAGTTTCAGCATCCTTCAACTATTTCAACCTGTTAGAATTGTCACCAGTTTGTGAGCACTTATCTACTTCAACCTGTTAAAGAAAGAATTGGATACTTAATTTTATGATTTTCAATCATTTTTAATTATAATAGTAAAAAAAATGTAGTACAACGATTTTGCATGTTGACATGTTGATAATTAATCTAAATTCTTGATGCAATATTTCTCTAAAGCTAAAGGAATTTTAAACTAAATTTTTGTAGAAACCCTTCAATAAAATGGTATGCTGAAAAAAAAATCAACACATTAAATGTTTCTAAATCTCTTTATTTGCAAGCCAATTTATTTACAGAATTTTGGAATTTTGTTGTCTCACATCTCAAAAAATAAACCCCCTTATGAATCGTTATAGAATAAATCTCTTATCTTGATTAATATGAAAGTTTTTGTATTCTCCAATCTCGAAGAAGCAAACTTCAACCATACTTAAGGAGGAAACTAAAAATTTCTTTTACATGCAAATATGCTGAAATGAGACACTACAAAATTTAAGATTTCAACCATAAACCCTAAAAAAAGAAAAGTTTTCCATATATAATATTATTGACAACTTAATTACCCTCTCCATAGAAAGAAAAATAACAAAAGTATGAAAATGATTGCTTTCCTTGGAAATGTTTGGTTTATGTTTGGAAATGTAACAAAACCATATAAATGTATTTTTCTTTATTGTGGAGGTTCAGTGGTTCCATTCAACTCCTCACTGTAAACCAATACTTTTTTGTATTTGATGAAAAGAAATTGAGAAGGGAGAAGGACCCACCATGTGTTTCTCCTTCCTTCCACCATCCCAAGTTTTATCTTAATTGCCATTCATACCACCACCTCATTTTGTTTAACTATCCACTTTTATGTTATCACAAGAAAACTCAAACAAAGGATCATGTTCATGTTCGGTAGTTATGTTTGGTGAAATTGTTCAGTAACATTTGGATTCTGCTAGTTGTACTTTTACTAAAAAAGGAACACTTGCTTTCACCATCAGATGAGTAGATCGATTGTCATTATATTCGATGAGTTGTCATTACATTGACAATTTAAAAATTGCAAATTGTCACATTTGCTGATGGATTGATACTGTACAGAAAAATTTACCTTGACAGTAGATAATTTAGAATGGTAACTTAGCATCTCCCCAGCAGAAGAAAAGCACAGTGGTGGTGATAACACATGGTGAAAGGTAGGTCTCCTTGAAGTTTCTTTTTCACTTTGAAATGGAATTAGCATTAGTGTACTACCAATATCATGAAGTAGTACAGGCCAACGTTGGACTGAAATTTGTTAGTACATGCTTGTACTACAAACCATTCATTCCTCTCTCTCTCTCTGGTACACTTTTTATAATTATAATTACCAGTATTATATATAGAGATGGGTTGTATGAAATGTATGCAAAAGTAATATGCAAATCCAGTTTTTAGAGGGTGGTCAATGATGTTGATGAGGATAGAGGTAAGTTAGTCTATCCAAAGTTTGAGGGGTCAAAGAGAAGAGACAGGACAAAGGCTGGGAAAAGGCAGAGCAAGAATGTAGCTATTGACAGAAATGGTGAAGTGAGAATGAGAGGAGAGAGATATCTGTTGTGGCTACGCTCATGCACTGCCTCTTCCCTGGCTCTCTCTCTTTCTTGTTCCCTCTTCTTTTATTTATGTATTTACTATTAAAAAGGGTTTTAATCATGTGTGTGATCTACTAAGCAATCTGATTGGCTCTATAGCTGGAGAATGCTCTGATTGATGCAATGTTTTTTAAACTTTGCATCAGCTCTTTTGGATCCACTCCTATTACTGCTAATGTGGTATCTCATGCACAATTGTCAAGTTCCATACATTCACAGTTGTCTGGTTGTGATTGTTTTTATGTCTGTTTTTTTTAAGGTTAATAATTGCTTCCACTGTGTTAACTCATTGGCAAGATCTTTAGGTTTCTGACAAGTGGGGGAAGAAAGAATTCTCAACCAACCATCCTCTTGGATCAAGTATTTATTAGTAAAAATCAAACTCTTGTGACTCATTATGTAACTTGCAACAATCTTTTCCTGAACAATTATACGGAACTCGTGATCTTGAATCTAATTGATATTAGATCAAGCGTTTATCACTACATCAAAAAGTTACAAGTGAAAGTCACGAGACAACTCCTTGGTCAAGAGAGGACTAATCCATGCACAGCAATTCGATTTTTAGTCCCAATGAATAATTGATAGCACTTGCAACACAAGCTTCCCTCCCGGGTGATTACATTTTGGGACCAATTGTAGGACAGCTTATCTGCCAATTTTGAAGGAAAGATTCAAGTGATGCCACATTCTGGATTCCAATGAACATAAATTTCTGTGTATAAAGATGGACACTGAAATCATGTCAGGCTTTTCTTTTAGACCTTTGTGCTGTAGTACTGTATATTGTTCATGATATGAATGTTAAAATGTTTCAAAATTTAGAAATAGTAACCTTATATTTATCCATGTTTGAGTTATTTATCACTTCCAAGTAGCCAATGTGATTGCAGCTTAAAATGGATACGATTCTCTAGCAGAACGTGTGTTTTGGCCTAATTCAACAATCTAGAGAGAGAATATCCAACAACAGCAAGAGACATGAACTAATTGAATCAGACAATGAAATGGGAAAAAACATCATCCAGAATCAACCTGATTGCCCCATAGATACAATGAAGAACCAAAAACAGAAGCTACAAAACGAAATCTGAGTAGCTAGACTCTAGAGATTTGAACACAAAATCAAGTACGACCCTCAGAAAGATCAAGAGGTAGAATCAAACAGAAAAAGAACAAGAGAAACATAAATGAATTACCATTAGCCAAGTTGATCCACTGATGCGTTCTGCAACCTTACATCATATTATTTCCAATTGAATGACCAAGCTGGAATCAACATATCACATCAAACAGCTTGATAAACAGAAACATGAGACCAAACAATTTCATAACAGATATTCGTTGCTTCCATTCTAAAAGAATATCGTGTTCAACCAAATAAAAGGGAGTTACATGCTTGTATCGTTGTGGGACAAGCATATGGACTCCTTACACTCAACTAGGACAACAGGCATAACTTCCCCAAGTTTATGGTCCAGTTTTCCAGATTCTATAACTAGTAAATCCTTGAGAAGGATCACATAATGTTCTTGAACATCCCCTGCACTTTTTTGTCCTCCAACCATGGCTGCAACCACTTCCCACCGTTCAGGGTGTTGCTCATCTACCACTGCCAAAGCTAGCTCAAACAACTTGTTCTCCTCCCAACTCCAACCACACAAGCTGTTAGCAAAATCTTCCATCTCACTCACTCTGGATCCCTTCAGGGCACTCTGAGGAAATTGAGGATTTCCTAGTAATTCTTTCACATTAGATGATTTCATGGTATGTGTTCTCAGACAAAATCTGACACCCCTTATGATGTCTGGGGAGTTAGATGTTTGCAATGACGTGCCAAATAGTTTTCTTTGGAGTATTTAAATGGGTCTTTTTTCTTTATTTTTACATAAACTAGAGGTATTTTTTACTAGAAGTAATCTTCTTTAAATTGAATATTAAAAAAAAAAACATTTCTTACAAAAGTTTTAATTGAAACATACAAAACAATCTCGCATTTATTGATGTTCACAGTCATTTTACAAGGATATTTCTTTCTTTACCCAAAAGAAAAAAAAAAGTGTTTGCATTATACTAATATTGTCCCTCTTATAAGTTAGATCTACGTTTTGGGCAGTTATGATAGAACGTGTGATAATGAAAAGTGGATCCTATGGCACCCAAACAGGAAGCATAATATAAACAATGTATTAAATAAAGCACCTCGTTATCCATTTCTTGCCCAAGTTGGGATCTCTATTTTTTTTATAGAGGTCCAAATCTAGCAATTCATATCATCTTCAGCTACACCATATCACACTTTGAAACCTACGTTATAATACTTTTTTTTTTATATATATTTTTATTTTGTAAGTGCAACTTGGAAGATTAACAAACAGGAATAATGGCAAGCTATCTATCAATCATTTTTATTTTATTTTTTTTTCCTTCAAAATTCAATCCTCTCTGCCTTGCAAGAAAAGGAATTAAGATTCAATAATGTTTTGTCCTTCTTAAAGATTCGACACTATTTGACTCGCCATGTATAACTGGGTCACTTTCAAAGTGCTATATTATGTGTACCAAGACTGAGATCTGGAACATTGAAATGAAAACTCAAGGACAATTCATGCCATGGCCAGGACTACAAAGTCAAATTTGATACATTCAATTTTCAATAATAAAATTATATTGGAATTTACTGTTTGAAACTATCAAGTCTATTTTATGGAAAACTTGTACTGCGAAATAACCCTTCAAACGTAAATTTAGTAGCTTTAACCTTTTCATTCTGGATAAGTATATCTATGTGGCTAGAGTAAAATAATTTTGAGAATAAATTGTTTTTTATAAAAAAAAAATTGAAGTATTTTATCGTAAAATATGTTATTTAGATGAGAAATTTTAAAAGAATGAAGCAACTCCAATAGTTAAAATAGCCATTCCAAGGAGATGAAATTATGCAGATTGGCCACACTAACCCTACTCTTATGTTAGGAATTAAAAAATTTAAAAAACGAGAAACCTCACTCAGGTCAACCAATGCAAAAACAAAAAATATAGGTCTTTTAACATTTCATGTTTCACCATCTCTCAAGCCTCTCTCATGTAAGTGATATATATTATCTCGACTTATTCCTCTGCCTTGCATCATACGCAAAATATGAAAGTTCATTTTTTTCAGAAGCAAATTACACTAATAAGATATTAATAATCAAGAAAACTTGAAACCGCTTGTTTTACTAAGACGAACTAAAAGTTGCTATTGCATCCATTTCTTCCTGTAGTAGAAGGGCATCAATGAAGACATCAAGATTTTCACCTTGCATCACATCATCTACCGAGTGATAAGTGATACCAACTCTATGATCAGTTACCCGGCCCTGAGGGAAATTGTACGTTCTGATGCGTTCAGATCTATCCCCACTACCAATCTGAACAGTTTGACAAACGCCAAGTCATTCCAGAATGCAAAAGGGTATGGAAATTGAACAATTTTATTATGATAACTGTTCTACCTGCTCTGATCGAAGCTTTGATCGACTTCTATGAAGTCTTAGCCTTTCCATTTCATATAGTTTTGCACAGAGTACCTTGAGAGCTTTGGCCTTGTTCTAATCGGAAATGAAAATGGCCGATATAGAGTGTAAGAAAAACAACGAACAGAGAAACAAAAACAGTGAATTTATTGCAGACCATAAATAACCAAGTCTGCTTCATCAAAAGAGTAAGAAAGGCCCTTACAAAAAATATTCTAATTACTGAAACAAGAATTTTTTAAAAGGAAAGAAATTTTTATTACTTGCATAATGATTTTTTCTGCCTTTTCAACTAGTTGACAAAGCTACCTATCCACATACATTAGCATGTCATAGGAAAAGCATAACTAATTAAGAAATTAAGTCGTTACACACACCAAAACATATTGCCTCAATAATTAATCTCTTCAAGTATAGGAAAAAGTTATTCAGGGCGAGTTAAATTGCATGTCAATCAAGAGGAATTGAAGCAGTATTATAAACTCCAGCTCACAGAATTTTGGAGTTAATTGAGGCACTCTATAAATTAAAAAAAAAGAGACTGTGTACCAAAAAAATGCACATTGCCAATAAAAAAATATTAAATGTGAATCATGCCAAATATTTTGAACCACTTACCATATGTTGAGACCGCTCATCTTGTATAGTAATCATAATCCCTGTTGGAATGTGGGTTACTCTAACAGCACTGTTGGTTGTATTTGCATGCTGACCACCTGAACCACCAGATCTATAGGTGTCGATTCTTAAGTCTTCATTCTTCAATTGAACGTCCACCTGCATATGGCACAAGCATAATAACTATGAGTCACCAGAACGAGCAAAGTAGGAACAAGTCAGTTAGATAACCCATAGCTGAATAATTAGTTAGCCTGGGGCCAAGATAATTAGGAAAACAAAGGCATGTCAATAAATACAAGGGTTCAGAGGGAGGCACATCTTGTCATTTGTAAGGAATTAGGGCCTTTTGGCTCGGGAGGTGCACTCCCTTGAAGAATGAGTGAGTGTTCTATTTTGTAAATAAGGAAGTTCATCCTTGTATTTTCAATAAAGATACCAGAATTCTATCAATTGGTATCAAAACATTCCACCATGATTCTTGGTTGCAAACAAGTGGTGTATGGTGTTGTAGCATTTGTTTGGGACTTGTTAAAGAGCTAGCTTTGGGCTGAGGAGCGTGGCAAATCTTAGGATTCAAAAGTAAGATATAGGAGTTGACCCTCACATTAGGTGTATGGGTTTCATAAGGCCTTAAGTCTTCAACTATGACAGTATGGTTCTCCTAAGGTCTTAACCAAGCCTTTGTAATTCCATTCATCAACCTAACAGAACCAAAGGACGAAAATAGAGACATAAATCATATGTGAAGTCTTTTTCTTCATAATTATTTTAGAGTAACCAGCAGTTGAATATACTTTTTCATATTCTTAAAATCAACAAGCATTTAAAGTTTCTTATCACAGGCCATTGATTCAAAGGAAGTAATTGCTAATTACCTCATCAGCCTGAGGAAGAATTGCAACAGAAACAGCACTGGTATGAATTCTTCCCAACTTTTCTGTCACAGGAACTCGCTGTAAAAAGTAGAATGTAAGTGGTTGACAAAAGTAGATGTAATTATAGTCATATAGATTATATCTGAGAGGTGGTAACTAAAACCTGGACACGATGGATTCCACTCTCAAATTTTAGTTTCCCATAAACACCAACTCCTGCAATTGCTGCACTAGCCTCCTGAGAAAGAATAGTCCAAACTACATCAATTGCAGGATGATATTCAATTCTACTAGCAGGAACTTGTGGCACACAGTACAAAACAAACAGAAAGTGGCAATGTATGGTGTATGCCACAATCAATAATCCAAAAACAATAGGGGGAAAGTACCAAAAACCTCTTCATATTTATTGACTACAATAATATAAGAAATATGTACCTTGTACCCTTTCAGATCAGATTGAGCTATATCTACTACTTCAAACTTCCAGCCTTTCTTGAGAACGTACTTCTCATACCTATATTATGTCAAACAAGATTGCTTTTAGAAAACCAACTACAGTTCCTAAATCTATCAAAATTCCAGTTACAAAAATGAAACCTTACATTCTAAAGATATCCATTGCAAACAGGGAAGCCTCCTCCCCACCAGTACCTGGACAAAAATGGTATAACAAAAAAGAAAGCAGAGTTAAAAGCATACCAATACCATAATAAAGTGAAGAACAAGATAGTTTCATAACCAATAATAATAGATATCTATTTTCAGCCATGATATTTTACCTGCTCGTACCTCCAAAATGCAATCCCTTTCATTAGCATCGTCCTTAGGAAGTAATGACTTCAGCAGGAAATTTTGCAGTCTTCTTTCTTCTTCTATGGCCTGAGCCATTTCCTCTGTAGCCATATTAAGCATGTCTTTATCCTCAGAACATTCCTCAATTAGTGACTTCAAGCCATCAATTTCCTTAATACAGTAAATCAGTAACATTAGATAATGGGTTGGTTTGTTTGTGCTTATTTTTGTTTTTAAAAAGAAGTGCTTATTTAATAAAATAAGTAGATTTTTGCTTCTTCTTTTTTATGTATTTGACTAATCTACTTTTTTAAAAATAAGTAGTTTTCACTTATTTTAGTAAGAAAATCTTATGTGCTTCTTTTCCCGCTAGGTGGGGACAACTAAATGGAACAATTGACACCATTATACACCATCAACTTTATGTTTGCTAAGCGCGTATGATTAACTAAATATCTGGCTATAAGAATGAAGTCATAACACACAGCTTTCGACAGTAAAAATTCCCTCTTCAAATTAAAGTTAAACTCCAGCTTAAAATTAAGACACAAAATACTTTCAGTTTTAACTCAGCTTAACTACATAATTTAATGATTCCCTGAGGAAAAAGAATTCCAGTTCCAAAGAAAGATAATCTGTGTTACCAAACCATTTTAGAAAATCATACACTGATTACAAGACATAGCTTAGTGTTGCTTTGTTGTTCTCTACATCTTTGTCATTCTTAAAGAGTAACCGTCCTGTAACACCACTTGCCATTCAGGCAAGTTGCTGTTTGGTAAGGTAAAGTTGCATGAGCTCATTACCTTCTGTATGGTCCTCAATTCATTAATAAGGTCCACAGAACCACTTAGCTTCCGAAGCTCCTTGTTAGCTCTCGCGTATTCTGATGGCGATGCTTCTGGCTGTCTTCAATGAGAAGCAGAAATTAAACATAAGATAATGAACTAAAACACAATCCAATTATAAAATTAACTTAGGCTTAATTCTATCTTGGTTGTATTACGGCTGAAGGATGACTATGACCCCTTCACAATTTTTTGCTCAAATTTAATATCCTTTGATTTTTTAACTGTTATATAATTAAATCCTTCCACTGGTTTTTCTCTGCCATAAAACCATCACATTCTCACTTTTACTCACTGAAAACGTCGAAAGGGAGTTTTTGAAAAAAAGAAAATCGCAACTGCATTACCTGATTTAGAAGTTTGTTTAGATATGCAGTCCTGTGCTCAACTGCGGAGAGCCTTTGTTCCATTATGTTCAAGAGCTGAGGGGACAGTGGAGCTTGCACTTCTGTTAACAACAATAGTTACACACACACTAAACACAACGACCTATCGCTGTTTCTAATAACTTCAAACCAATTATAACTACGAAGCATCGCTTGCTCTGAACAATCCATTATTGATGAATGAATATGAGCATTTTACTTGAAATTAAAATAAACCCAAAAACCTGAATGCATAAATAGATTGAACAAAGAATTACCGGAAGAATAAGAACGAAGGAAGAACGGAGCTCGACTCCGGAAATTGGGAACTGGGAATTCGGACTTTGAATCGAATTGCTTTCGAAACTGAGAAAGAAAACGGCGAAAAATAAAGCTCCCACGAAATCTCATCGTTAATACTTTTCTCTGTGTTGATGAGGCGAAATGAATAGTTTCCGCAGGCAAGTTCTCTTCTCTGCTTTGCTTTCATTGAGGTGAAAGGGAGAACTGCAAATTTGACAGTTCGTGTCGACCCGCTACGTAAGCCCATTGGGCCCACCCTCTATACCTTACTTCTTACACCTTCCTACTCTCTTCACGCACACCTAAAGTTTTTAAAAGCCCATTGGAAACGCATTAGTATCTATAAGCATACAAGCTGATAGTAATACGACACCGACACGGAGATACGTATAATCTCTAAAATGTAGAATACTATATAATTATGAATTATATAAATTGACAATAAAGATTTATGTGCACAAGTATGTTTCAGTATTTTTTTTAGCAGAAGGATATTTTTCATGGCTAGTTCAAAAGGATTTATTCTTTATTTTTATAATCATACTAAAAATTCATACAATAAGTTCGAGTTTTTAGAATGTGTTTTTCCTTTTTAAAATTATGTTAGAATCTTATTAGAATTGTCAGAAATTCAATAAATACTTTTTGAATTTGACACTTTACCAATACGTGTAATATAAGTGTCTTTTTTAAGTATTTCGTCCGATATATATATCCGATTGACACGCTATATTTTAGAGGAGTGTTGAAGTTGATATATTAGTATTAGTACTTTCCTGATGCGCATATCCTAAACCCTAATCATATGGTACTTTCTTTAAACTGAACTTTGAAATTTATTTACGGAAAAAAAATTGAAACTCACTTTAATGGCAATAACTTACTTTACTGAACTGAACCGCATTAGTTACCTAGCTCTGGAAAAATATCAGTACATTCCTCCCTAATGAAAACACTGAAACACTGGCATGGAAGTGAACATGGCAGCCACAATTCACACTTGTTTCATTTGTGTGTGTTTGCAAGAATTACCCATTTTGAAGGGAAGAAAGACTACTGTGGATCTAGGAACAGGAAATCTTCTCTAGTGAAAATTGATGGACATCAGAATGGCTCCAACTATCTCCATGAATACTGTGTGTTGGCATTTCTTGGAACCTTGTGGGTTATGTGGATCAGAGCGTTCCTTGAAACCTTGCAGGAATGTTGCATGTAGTCACAATGGAATAAAAACTATTCTTAGATTTTGGAGATTTCCTTTTGTAAAGATAGGAGCATATTCTATTTTTGAGATATAGGAAGTGAAATAACTCACAAGATAAAAAAAATTGATGCAAGAAGTGAAAGAACTAACAATAACAATAAATATTTATTTACAGCCATGATGATTTACCTATTCTCATCTCCAAAATGCAACCCCTTTCGTCAGCATCATATTCTCTAGCCATAATAAGAGTGATTTTATCGTTGGAACATTCCGTCATTAATGACTTAAAGCCATCAATTCCTTCTTTTAGTAAATCAGCAACATTGGATAACAAGTTTGATTTATTTGTATTTTTTCTTAAAACTAATTATTATTATTTGGTACTGTTGGTTGAAAGGAATTAAGCAAATTAAGTGTATGAGAATCGATTTTTTAATTATAACATAAAAATAATCGGAAGCCAAAAGAAAGTGGAAGAATTTTTATGTTTTTTTTTATATTTTAATATAAAAGATATTACAAAGAATAATAATTGTCTATGCCTCATCATCACTCATCACACACTCTCAGTAATAAAACTGAAGGAATGGAACATGTGTTGGGTTTTAAGCTTTGGCGAAGTCAAGGACATG